>Ga0206865_1270_pt1 | contig 11788 bp, 10 predicted proteins | sample Alteio_BWOrgCont_39_FD_152628 | JGI IMG/M metagenome (GOLD analysis project Ga0206865, IMG submission 152628) | Enriched cells from forest soil in Barre Woods Harvard Forest LTER site, Petersham, Massachusetts, United States -... | ecosystem: Environmental > Terrestrial > Soil > Temperate forest >...
AACAGGCCTGTTCCAAATACCAATCCGCCAAGCTTCGGATAAGTCTTATCCAACGCGAAGTCAGAAAAACATGTGCGCTGCTGCCAGAAACTGTAGATCGCCAGGCCCAACATAATTGGTCCCTGCATTTGATCGCGTTCGGCCCATAGCCCGGTTGCAAGAGCAAAATAAGTGGGAACATAAAGTGCAGACAAACCTAAAATTATTGTCCACCATTCGCCAATTAATTTTTTATTTTTTGCTAAAGTGTTCAAGGTTCTGGCGTCAGTCGCAAGTGATCATTTTCGGCGGCAATTCAGATCGAAATCTAGATACTTGGTAGGTTAAAAGGCTACTTGATATTTTTGCATTAAAGCAATAAGCTTACCACATGGCAGTGCGTTTTCCAGCAGTTGTTACCAGCGAAGTCTGGCGTGTATTAATATCGCAACACGCCTACTTTGCATGGCGATCTGCAATCGAAATTGGCGGGTCGATTTTGATTTTAAAAACAAATTTCCTGATCAGTATTCAAATAATTTCGACGTAAATTGAATCGTTAATGTTTAATGCTGCGCTTTGTTCCTTGCAACCTATCCCAATTCGAGGCACGCGGCGCTGCGCGACTTATTCAGCGTAACCTTAAGGAAATTTATGCGCGCATCCTGCAAAGTTAGAAAAACCATTCTTGTTGCTTCCTTACTGTTATCGGGCGGTGTTCAGGCCGACATCCTATTCAACGGACAGTGGGAAGTTTACCTGGGTCCGTATTACGGTGACAAAGGCTGGCAAAACATAACGCAGACTGGCCAACCGACTGGCAATGACAACTGGTCCGATTTCGTCGGCCTCTGGTCACATACCAAATGTGTACCAAACAGTTGGGTCTACAACACCAGCTGGGCAAATGATCGCATCAGAATCGAGTCAGATCCGACCAGCCCCAAACAGGGTATGGTGGCACGTTTCGAGGTACGCTCAGGAGACCATCGAAATGGTACTTATAGCGGCGAGCGGTCGGAAATGTATATGATGACAGACAGCAGCTGCAAAAAACTTCCCGTAACTCAGGCGAGTGGACACGAGTTCTACGCCATAGCAGTTAAGTTGAGTCCTGACTGGGTACCGCCTCAACACGAGTCAGCGAAAAAAGGTTATACAAAATGGGGAAGCTTCATGCAATTGCATGGCCCCAACGTCTATGGCACCTCCCCTTCCCTCGATCTCATGGCAGAGGAAGACTTTCACCTTAGTTTGGACGGCGGCGACATTGAACGTGTTGTTACAGATCCCAAAACTGGTCAGATGAAGCACATCAAAAATGACACGAAACCCTACGCATTCAGTAACGGTGATTTGCGCCGTGGTCATTGGGTGCAGTTCGTAATGGATGTCGTATGGGCGCCCGACACAACCGGATCAGTGCGCATTTATCGACGCGACGACAACCAAACGGACTTCACTACGGTGCTCAACCTTCGCAGCATCGCAACACTTCAAACCAACAGCTACGTTCCTACCGACCCTGAACATTGCAACAACTGCTCACCGGACAACACAACTCATTACTGGCGCATCGGCTATTACCGATCTACCTCTCCCGATCAAACCAATGTGTTGTGGTTGGGGCCGTTTGTACGTGGCACCACATTTGACGAAGTCGCTACGGCAGCTTTTGGCAGCAGCGGTGATCAAAAATAAATCGACCGCGCCACCGCGCACATAACTTCTATTTCTCCTTTGACTTTCCCGACCGTGACGATTGCACGTCAAAATCGTTGAGGATGGCACCGACAATGGCAACGTTAGAGTCGCGCAATGTGTCCGCCAATTGTTCGAGCGCTGTCGAAGGCGTCCTGTTATTGCAGGCTACTAAAAATGCAGCACCAACCCGGGAAGAAATAGCTTGAGCATCCGCACATTCCGATGCAGCAGGCGTATCAATCAGGATGATGTCGTAATCCGCTTTGTACGTGTTCAACATTGTTGAGAACGAATCGCGGCTGAGCAATTCCTGCGGGTTGGGCGGCGCAGCGCCGGCAGGAAGCACGGACAACCCTAATAATTTATTAACCTTAACGACCGCTTCCCGCGGATCAGCCCGTCCTGCCAGCACAGCTGACAGTCCCACATTGTTCGGGATTTTAAACATTTGGTGCAAACGAGATCCGCGCATATCTGCGTCAATCAAGAGCGTACGTTCGCCAAGCTGTGAGAAAACGACTGCCAGGTTGGCAGCGATAAAACTGCGCCCATCTCCGGAGTCCAAACTGACAACAGCAATACTTTTACGTTTTGCATCAATGTTGAACCAGCGCAGCATTAACTGCGTTCGCAGCGCACGAATTTGTTCGATTATCCTGGCCGATGGATTAAATGCAGCGACGAGTTCATCTGAAACTGATTTATCCTTTGGTTCGAGATAGGGGTATTCAAATTGGTTGGCAAGCGCAAATCGAATGTCCTCTTCAGTCAACAATCCGAGTTTTAGCGCAGCGTCGCCGAAGCGAGTATTACTGGCAGTCTGTTCACGCAGAATTCGTTCAGCATTGACGGCAGTAAGTCTGCCTCTTTCGATCAGGATTGCGCCGATCGAACGTTCACCCACCGATTTTTCCTGGATTGATGCTTGCATACGTTAATGTCCTCTGCTTATTTCAGAATGAAAGTTGTTTCTTGCGACGCCAGAATTGCCACCAATGCTGACGGAAAAATAATTCCCGCTTCTCAACCAGCACGCCCAAAAGAGTAAATCCCATTTCAGAAAGATTTTCTGCAGAGCGGATCGGCCTCTCCCGGTTCTCCTTAAAGATCGCCACACTGATACCCAAAATAATACCAAGGAAGATCGAAGCAGCGATATTCAGGAACACTTTCGGGAACGAAGGTTCTATTGGTTCATAGGCTGGCGTCAGAATGGAAACGTCTGTCTGTGGACTCTGACTTTGCAGATTACTTTGTGTCAAACGTTGACGTATCGTGTTGTAATCCAATTGCGTTGCCGTCAAATCAGTTTGCAGATTAGCCGCCTCGTCGCGTTGATTTTTCAGATCCAACATACGGGCCCTTTGCACTTCTACTTGCTCGCGCATTCTGTCAACCTTTTGCTGCGCAACTTGCGTGTTGGTTTTTAAGCTGTCGGCCACATTTTTCATTTCACTCTTAAGTTGCAGCTTCAGCGCTTCGAGCTCCGCTTTTTGCTCTTTAACTTGCGGGTGGTTAGGTCCCAACGTATTTGATGCAGACAATATTTTCCCGTCGGCTGCGGCAATCGCATTGCGTAAATTCTGCACTTCGAGATTATTTACAACTTCAGGAATTGTTTCCAAATTGCCTGCATCCGCTTCGCGCTCGCGTGTGCGTGCGTCCGACAATTGCGCCATCAAGACGGTAAGTTGTGCCGACAAGTCCGCCATGTGCGCAGCCTCGACGTCGAATTTTTCATCCATCGAAACAATGCCTTTGTCCTTCTGATAGACGGTGAAAGACTCTTGTTCCTTCGCCATCTTGCCTCGAATTTGTTTTACCTGGTTGGTGAACCAGTTGGAATAACGGGTCGCCGGCTCATTCATCAGTTCGAGATTGGTTTCCAGATAAACCTCAGCGAATGCGTTCGCAATGGCCGCAGCCGATTTAGCATTGTTTGCCTTGAATCTGATTTCGATTACGTTGCTTTCACGAGAAGGCTCAACCTTGAGTTTTTTCCCCAGCCTGTACGCATAGTAAGACTCGAAAGAACCAGTCGCCCCATCGTTAGTATCTAGCTTCCAGTCATTCACCAGTTCAGGATCTTTATCCAATCCCAGTTTTCTTACCACGCCACGCGCGACCCGTTCACTACTGATGATGTCGACCTGGGTTGCCAGATAACTCGGCATAATCATCCCCTGGGTTAACATGCCAGTCACAGCATCGGGCGCTTTGGCATCAATCACAACCGTTGCAATTCCCGTATACACGTTGGGCCAAACCAAGCTGACTACGGTCACCAGAATCACAAAACTCGCGAATACCTTGAAGATCAACTTACGACGATATTTCAATACGATTAAAAACTGTTCAAGAGTCATTTTGTAGCCTTAAAAAATTGATCGTCTATCACTACCATCGAAAAAATATTCCGTTCAGAATAAACTTTCAGGCACAAGAATTACATCATTTTGTTGAATAACATCAGTCATCAGCGGATGCGTTTTTTCAACTATACCGGTGCTTTTATCGCGACGGAACAGCGTGATATTTCGCTGGGTTCCTCGCGGCGTCAGTCCGCCACCTTGTGCGAGCGCCTGCATAACCGTCATTTCACTGAAGACGGGATATGAACCTGCACGTTGCACTTCGCCATAGATAAAAAACATCAAGAATGGGACATAGATTTCATCACGCGGCATGATGATCACATCATCATCAACGTTCTTGTCCAGATAGATAGAAGATAGCGTGATCTCTTTAATAAACAGCTTGCCATCGCGAGTGCCCTTCAGAATAACCTTGTCACCGCCTGGCATACTGCCCGTTATCGCCGTTGACATCACGATGCCGCCAGCCAAGGCCAGGGCTTCGGTCAAATGCAAGTTGGAATTTTCAATCGGGTACATACCAGGTCGGTTAACCTGGCCTAAAATCGTCACCGAATTCGCACGGGCCACGATCAACGTAATATTGACTTGTGGGTCCTGTATATATCCACCGTTCTGAAGGCCCTTTGCGATGAGCGACTCTGCCTCAGCAATGCGCAGACCGCCTACCTTGACTGACTGAAGAAGTGGAAAAGAAATGGTCCCGTCCGCACTGACACGTATATCCAGCGTCAATTCAGGATTCCGGTACACAGCAATGTGAATTGAATCGCCCGCACCCAGCAGAAAATCTTGATCAGGTCCTGCAAAACATTGGGTAGCGCAAAGAAATAAGAACGCCTGAAACACAATTCTGAGAGTTCGTTTAATCACTTTAAATTCCAATCTAAAATCACACAGGTAGTCACGCTGATTGCCGTACAAGCTGTACACGCTGAGCATGACGCCTTACAGTTTTTGGTAAAACGCGCATGAAAAATAAAAACCACCCACTCCGAATACGTCCGCTTTTGGCCATTTCAAAGCAGGTCAGTCTAACTTACTTTATTCCAGCAGTGTCACTTTTCACAGCGGCACTTTTTTCACCGGCGGCAGAATTCGTTGCGTCATCAGAAAACAAGGTCAACTTATCCCCATCCAGGCCAACAGCTTTCAGATTCAGTGTTTCGATTTTTGCTTCGGCGCGTAAACGACGCAACATCGCTTCCGCGGCATCGTCATTTTTCTTATTAATCAAAAAGTCCGAGATCCCAGCTGATGCTTCCTGCAACGAAACTGGGCTATCTTTAATTGGCGTCAAGGTTATAAACATGGTTTTTCCTGAATCACTCAACACAAAAATTTGAGGACTGTCGGAATTGTTCGCTTTTTGAACTACCGGTTCAGGAATGTCAGAGGAATTGCGCACCGTTTGTGATACCGAATTTTTGATTCGATGAATTTCAAACCAGCTGATTACATCATCCAATGATTTTGCGCCGTCGATTGCTTCCTGTGTCTTAGCGTTGTAATCCGCCGAGTCAATTGCCAACTCCTTCATCTCATAAATTTTCCGATGAGAATAAGAATCTGGGTGCGCATTATAAAAAGCGGCGATTTCAACCTCACTCGGCGGTGGCGTGCTTTCTATGTGCTTCTTGAGATAGGCTTGCGCCAATATTTGCGACTTCACGCGCTCCAAATTAAGCAATATCTCCAGATCACGATTCAATCCACCTTGCATTGCTTTATTCGTTAGCAATTGCCGATCGACCAAATTCTCGAGCGCTTTTTTTCTTTGTTTGATTTGATCCTGTCCAGAGCCGCCCGGATTATTATCCTGCGCCAATTCTTCATTCAACTGAGGAATGGTAATTTCATCTCCGTTAACGCTGACTAGCGCCTGGCCATTTTTATTCTCTTTCTCACCACAGGCTGTAAGTAAAAATAGTCCTGACAATAAGAGCGGGAATAATTGCGAGTGAATTGATATTTTTTTGTTTATTCTCATAAATTCATTCAATAAATAAAAAATGGCAGACCACCTGGTGATCTGCCAATACTACTTTTGCTGAGTCAAACTTGATAATTGAGCTGAATACGACTTACGCCAGATTTTCCAGCGTGCCCGTAGTTTTACGGCTGCGGGATTTTAACGCCACCATGAAAATACCTAGCAACATCAATACGACTGTTTCTGGCTCAGGGACTGAAGAAACAGTCCAGTGGAATTTTGAGCCGATGCTGGCACAGGCAGTAGTGATAACTTCACCCATCCAATGGTTGCTAGCTGAAGTGCTGGTCAGTGTCCATGATTGACCTTGTGTCAAAGTCTTCACCAGCTTGTAATCACTAAGGCTGCTGCAGTTTTTGGCGGTGCAATCGAATATATCCAATTTCACGCCTTTGCCGCCGAGCAGATCATTTACGTCATACCATTTGGAATGACCACCGGTCGCAGTGAACAGATCAGTATTCACTACACCGCTCATTTTGTTGATGGTGCCTGACACACTAACGATGTCGAAATCGATTTTTTTTGGACCAGCCATTACCAATCCAGATACGGACAGTAACAAAATCGACAGAACTACTTTTATATTTTTCATACAGCACTCCCTTGTTTAACGTTAATTTTAAAATTTTGCGATCGCTTCAGTAACTGAACTTTTCCCTTGCCTACCCATCTAACTCGCTTCGCCTATCTCCCAACACAAAAAAAAATGACCGCAAATTTATGCGTTCATAATAATTACAAGACTTGGATTTCAGATTCTAATTTAGCTGCACGACAATTTGATGACTTATTTAGATATTAGTCGTTACATTACAACGTATTTTTTTACAGCAATATTTCCCAATAACCCTTTGAAATCTATAGTATTTTCTTACGGCAATTTCTTTGCGGGAATTACTTCCTTTTTTCTGCATTCTTGCCCTCGAGAACAATGCAACCGAAGTCAATGAACATCCAAAATTCCTGAATTTACTAAAAAGAATTTCGCCTAAGAAATACTTCCCTCACGGTAAGAATAATAATCCACAAGTCTAAAGGTAATGACCAGTTGCGCAGGTAGGCAAGGTCATGCTCGATACGCGATTGCATTTTATCGAGTGTCTCGGTTTCACCTCGCAAGCCGTTCACTTGCGCCCACCCTGTGATGCCTGGCATTGCCTTATGGCGCAGCATGTAACCTTTAATCAGTTTTCGGTACAACTCGTTGTGTGCTACTGCGTGCGGTCGCGGGCCGACTATACTCATACGCCCCTGCAGTACATTGATAAATTGAGGCAATTCATCCAGTGAAGTACGTCGTATGAACGCACCAAACTTTGTGACGCGCTGATCATTGCGTGTTGCTTGCGCGACGTGCTTGCCGTCCTCGCTGACTGTCATAGAGCGAAATTTGTAGACGATAATTTCTTCACCGTTGAGTCCATAGCGCCGCTGCCTGAAGATCACGGAACCAGGCGAAGAAATTTTAACGCCGCACGCAATCGCAATAAGAATCGGGAAGATCAAGGTCAAAATGAAGACGGATAAAACAATGTCACTGGCCCGTTTCAACACGCCATTTAAACCAGTAAACGGCGTCTCGCATATTCCCACAACTGGCACGCCATCAACATGATCAAGACGTGCTTGCATCAACTCAAACGTAGAGATATCTGGCACAAAATAAATTGACACGGTCGTGTCTTGCAACTCGTCCAGCAACGACAAGATACGTGGCTGCGCGGCGATCGGCAAGCTGACAAAAACAACCTGGATATTGTTTTCCAATACATAGCTAACTACGCTGGACACCTTCCCGAGATACACACCAGATAACCCTTGTACGCGCCTGCCGCCGTCACGGTCGTCAAAATAACCTTTTATGTCGATATTAAAATAAGGGTTGGTCTTTAATTTCTCACAGATCGCCGCGCCAGGTTTATTCGCACCGATGATCAATCCGCTGCGCATCACGCGAAACCGATTACTGTAGAGAAAAATCCAATGCGCCACCATATTGCTCACTAATAGCACTAACGGTGTGACGCCAACCCAAATCAGCAACGTATGTTCCGAATATTCGTACCTCAGTCCTGTTGAACGTTCAATGAGGATCAATACGGCGACGATGATTATCCATCCCAAAAAAATGTCGCTTGCAAATGCCAGAAATCGTCTGTTACGCAACTTGCGACTCAAATCAATCTGCTCGAATACGAAGTTCCCAACCAAAAAAATTACGATCATCAGCAGCAAGTAGTATCGATTGAAGATTTCATGGTCCGCCTGCAAAACCAGATACAGCGTGACAAGCATGATCAACGGATCAAACAGGCGCCTGAAGAATGCACCCAGTGGAAAATTGTCATATAACATTTTGGATCCTAAAACGTGAAACTCATTTTCAAACTTAAACCGTTTTCGTGAAAATCACTGGTGTGATTACTAGTGGATTGTGCTACGTGATACGCGCTGGCCTGAAATTGCACATGCCTGGTAATGTCATAGGTCAGCGCCCCCGTAGTGGTGGCAGTATCGATAATTTCTCCTTGCTCCGGCAGGCCAAATGGTTGCTCCGTTTGTGCAAAGTCGTGCTTTTCGTATTTGTAGAGGGCTTCCAGTTTCATTTTCCCGGATACTTGCCACACTGGGTCCACACTGACACCTCGATTCACTGCGTAAACTGTGGTCAATAAATCGACCGCTCCAATTTCGTGCCATAGCATGCCGACTACGCTGAATTCACCGCCCGGATTCCAATTTAATGTCATTCGATCATTCCAGCCACGGTAGTCATCCTGGGTCAAAATGTCGTATTTCCTCTCCACCCAACCGCCCAGGTATTGCAAGGAAGTTGTCCCTGTCAAATTCCAGTTGATATTGATTTTTGCTTCCTTTTGTTTATTGTTATTCACAATAAAATCATCCCCGAACTGCTGCGGATACGGAAAATAAGTCCTCAGATTTCCCACTAGAATCCCGAAAGAACTGCCATCAGGAGTCAAGTAGTCGAATCCGGTCAATGCATGTTATTCATTGCGGCTATCAGCCTGTTGCACCGGCAATTCATAACTTAGCAGGTAGGTTTTGACGCTGGCGACGACCCGCCAACTTGGATGAAATGTCCAGTCCATATCAAAATTTTGCTGCTTTAAATCAGAAAGCGGCAGTGCCAATTCATGAAAATAGGCAAAGGAAACAGGGGCCTGCACATAGCTAGCCCCAAGATCACCGGTGAAATGCGTTCCGATGGCCCAGTTCCAGTTTCCTTTCGCGCTGGTTCCTGTGTAGTCCAACAGGCCAAAGCGGTCAAAATCGACTCTGGATTTATTGAGGTCGGCAGTAACGTGCTGCAGTCCAATTTGATCATCAAATGACACGCCAATCTCATTGGTGCGCCAACGATCCGACATGGCAGACGAACCCAGCACTTCAACTGCCTGAGCGCTGTTCGCCAGATCCAATAAATTGGAACTGTATGACTCGGTAGTTGAAACATACGGGTGGATCGTATCGAACAATTCCGGATCCGCGTAAGCTGGGATACCAGAAAACAAGGTGACCACAAAAATGACCTGGCGGATCTGAAATCGATTTACGCGGTGCGCTCCGTAACCAATGGCGCTGTGGGAATTTGCCAGGTTGCTGCGGTGTGACGGACTATGAAAATACGATGAAAAAGAATATCTATTGAGCATATTGGCAGCGCTATTTGATTTTCACTTTTGGATTGGCCGGCGGAATTTCGCCGGCAATGAAACGCAATGTAGGTATTTTTACAATACGTAATTCTACGTAATTATATGTCAATATACTCAATACTCGACGACAACACCACGGTGTGTGGTAAATCATACGCAATGCTTATTTATCAATTTCTGGTGATCAATTTTTTACTTATATACAAGCAAGTTGGGAACACAAAATCGGCTCCAGTTCAGTCGTTGAGCCCGGTTAATAGTTACCCAGCGGTAAGAGAGAATGCTTTGCTGGCTGACGCTTTTGCGGTGCAATTAGTAGATGGAAATAATCGTAAGCAATAATTAAGCCAACATATTAATAGTACAAAATTTGAACTATTTTCTGCCTGTTATTTCTTTTTTTATACGGCGCTTCAAATCAATTCGAAGCCTGACTTTATCGTTGCAACCTGGCATTAACATAATTCTGTAGAATGCCAAAATCGCACTAGTTTCGATGTTTTTTGGCGTGCAATCATCGAATTGCTTTGCCAGAACGCATCACAAAAGGCCTAAACTCAGCGAAATCTACCGCCCCAGGCATCATTTCTTAACTTTCGTAACGTCTTTTACAATGACAAACTGAACCATTCATGACAATTCCCGCCATTCAATTTCAGAAGATTGATAAAAATTACAACAAAAAACCAGCCTTGCGCCAGGTAAGCCTGACCGTAAATCAAGGCGAATTCGTCGGTTTAGTGGGCATGAATGGTGCAGGTAAAACGACTTTACTGAAATGTCTGCTCGATTTTTGTGCAACCGATGCCGGTCAGATTGACATTTTCGGCGTGAGTAGCCAGCTTACCGCCGCCCGCCAGCCGCTCGCTTTTCTCCCCGAACGGTTCATGCCGCCCTATTACCTGAACGGCGCGGAGTTTTTAAATTACATGTTGCAACTGCAGGGCACTACCTACGTCGAGTCAGATGTGCAGAGCATGCTGATCGCGCTGGATCTGGATTTGTCTGCGCTGACCAAGCCGGTGCGCGACTATTCGAAAGGCATGACCCAAAAGCTGGGATTAGCAGCCTGCTTCCTCGCAAAAAAACAGCTCTACGTACTGGACGAACCCATGAGCGGCCTGGACCCAAAAGCACGCGCCCTGCTCAAACGCTATTTGAGCCAGCTCAAAGCCGAAGGATGCACGCTGTTTTTCAGCTCTCACGCATTGGCCGATGTTGAGGAAATCTGCGACCGCATGGCAATTTTGCATCATGGCGAATTGCTGTTCATCGGTACGCCAGCGGAGTGCTGTGAAAAATATCAGGCAACAACGCTGGAACAGGCCTATCTGACCTGTATTTCCTGAATTGTCGGCACTCTCCCCTCTGATCTTCCTTTAAAAACCGCTGTTGCTGTGCTTTAATCAATTTACGATGACAGCAGGCTTCAGCCATGTATCTCTCCCATTTCGGCCTTAATCAGCTTCCATTTGGCATTACGCCTGATCCCAGCTTCTTTTTTTCAGGGAACAAGCGCGGCGAAATTCTGGCTGCGCTGCTGTATGCCATCGAACAAGGTGACGGCATCGTCAAGGTCACTGGCGAGGTCGGCAGTGGCAAAACCATGTTGTGCCGGATGCTGGACTACAGGCTGCCTGACCATATCGATGTCATTTATCTGGTCAATCCGACACTGACGCGCGAACAGGTTATTTTTGCCATCGCCGGGGAACTGGATTTGCCACTGGATGGCAAGCGGGTCGACCAAATTATCCGCATGCTGCACGCAGCACTCATTGAGCGACATATCAAAGGTCGACAGGTTGTGCTGCTGGTCGAAGAGGCGCAGGCGATGTCGCTGGACACGCTGGAAGAAATCCGCTTGTTTTCCAACCTCGAAACGGCCCATCACAAACTATTGCAAATCGTCTTGTTCGGCCAACCGGAACTGGACGCCCATTTGCATCTGACCAGCATGCGCCAGCTCAGGGAGCGCATTACCAACAGTTTTAAGGTCCCGCCGCTGGCCCCTGCTAACGTACCCGACTACCTGAAATTCAGAGTGCGCGCTG
>Ga0206865_1221_pt2 | contig 11692 bp, 2 predicted proteins | sample Alteio_BWOrgCont_39_FD_152628 | JGI IMG/M metagenome (GOLD analysis project Ga0206865, IMG submission 152628) | Enriched cells from forest soil in Barre Woods Harvard Forest LTER site, Petersham, Massachusetts, United States -... | ecosystem: Environmental > Terrestrial > Soil > Temperate forest > O...
TTAACAACCTTGCAAGTCTTTTTTGTTTTCGGAATAGCCGTTCTCAGTCACCCCAAAACCCTGTTATTGCTCCGTAACAAATATTTTACAACAAAAACCATCGCGGCTCTATTGTAAAAAACATCTTTTTATAGCGAAACATCTCAATATCAATTAAAAAATACAAAGTAGTTGGTATTTTTTAATTGATAATAAGCGGTTACCTTGTTATTACTGCACCATCGCATAACCCCTAAATCGATTGTTATGGGAAAATTTAACGTCACAAAAATGGAAGCCGTTTTTTTTAAGGGAACAAAAAAAACCACCATTGGCAAAGTTACCAGGTGGCCGTTGCTTTTGGTATTATCGTTAATAATGATAGCAGGCAGTGCGTATACCACCGCCCGGATGGGCCACCCGGCACGGCGCGCTAAAGTAAAGCCTGTTACAGGTAAACCGCATAGTAACGCTTTGCCGCTAAGCCCACCTACCGTTAGCTATTCCAGCCCGCATACTTACCAGCAGGGTCAAACAATATCGCTGGCACCCACCAGCAGCGGGGTGGCGACGTTTGGTTATGCTACTACCGGAACGCCCTGGGGCCCTGCCTTTGCAAAGCCTAGCGGTATAACGACAGATGCTGCGGGCAATGTTTATGTGGTTGACTATAGTAATGGCATAATAAAAATACCTCCCGGAAATGGCACCCCTGTTAATATTGCCCCTAACGGTACCGGTGGCCTTAGTATAGCGTCTGACGCAGCGGGAAATATCTTTGTATCCGGAATATATTATTACGCCGTACCACCTGATTATGATTATTTTATTGGGCATAGTAGTGTTACAGAGCTACCCGTAGGTGGCGGCACAGAGAAATTGCTCGTTGATAACGATAATACGGTATATTGGGTAACAGCAGACCCTCGTGGCGATGCTTTTATAGGTGAAAATGACGAATATGGGGATAGCGATTTACAGGAACTGCCTGCAGGAGGCAGCTCACTCATTTACCTAAGCCATGACAACGGAAATACCCCTTACGTTGACGCGGCCGGGAATTTTTTTTATATTGGTTATCAAAACGTTTACGAATTCCCCGCTGGCAATGCACCTGCCAGAACCTTTGCCGGGAATTTCCCCGACCTGGTTGGACTTGCCATTGACGGATCCGATAATGTTTTCGTGGTTGATCAGGTAACCCGCCAGGTTACGATGATTGCTGCCGGTAGCCCATCTCCAACATCAGTGACTATTGGCCCCAGCTTTGGCTATCCTTCCAGCATAGCGGTAGATGGGGCGGGCAATGTTTATGTAAGCAGTTATACCAATAGCGATGAAAGCAGCGGGTATGTGTCACAGATTAAGCCTACAGGTGGTTATTTTATTACCCCTGCCTTACCAACTGGCCTCAGTTTTGATAACAACACCGGCGTTATTAGTGGCACAGCAATTGCTGCAAGCCCTGCAACCACTTATACCATAACCGCTTACAACGCAAACGGCAGCACATCTGCTACTGTCAGCATAGCAATATCCCAGGGGTCAAGCGATGCCGATCTGGCGCACCTAACAGCAACCCGGGGCGTATTATCGCCGGCATTTTCGACAGCAACAACCAGTTATACGTCCACCGTGGTTAACGGTGTACACTCATTTCAATTAACGCCCATAACTGCGTCACCCCTTGCATCCATAACAATAAACGGCGTAGCAGTAGCCGATAGCGCCACTACTGCGGCGCTTGCGCTGGCGCCGGGTGTTAATACTTTTACTGTTGTGGTTACGGCGCCTGATGCTGTCACTACCAAAACCTATTCGCTTACGGTAAACCGTGCAGTTTCAAATAACGCCAATCTTTCGTCGATGATGCGCAGCGCAGGCCTTATATCGCCGGTGTTTACCGCAGCGACAACCAGTTATACCTCCACCGTAACAAACGGTGTACGAACCCTGACTGTGACGCCCACCGCGAGCGATCCTGAGGCGACGATAAAGGTAAACGGCACCATAGTGGCTTCGGGAACAGCATCAGCACCTATTCCCTTGCCCATCGGCTCAACCACAATCAATGTCACCGTAACTGCTTCAGATGGAACAACAACCAAAACATACAGCCTAACCGTGAGCCGGCCGACTGCCAGTTTCGACAATCTATCAGCGCTAACGCTAGGTGCCGGCAGTTTATCGCCGGGCTTTGCATCTTCAACAACCGCTTATACCGTAACCGAAGCAAATATGTTAAGCGCCGTTACGGTAACTCCCACGGCTGTTGATCCCGACGCGACAATAAAGGTAAACGGCAAAAATGTAGCTAGCGGAACAGCATCGGCAGCTATTGCGGTACCCGATGGATTAAGTACCATCAGCGTTGTTGTTACGGCCTCTGATGGGGTAACATCTAAAACATATACCATAACAGTAAATCGCCCTGCTTCAAATAACGATAACCTTTCCGCTTTAACAACAAGCGTTGGCACTTTGTCGCCTGCTTTCGTAGCAGGAACAACTATTTACACGGTAACCGGCATAAACGGCACGCAATTAGTAACCGTAACCCCTACCGCCGCCGACCCCGAAGCAACAATATATGTAAATGGCAGTGTTGTGGCATCCGGAACGGCATCAGCACCTATCAGCTTTGCCCAGGGGGTTAAGATTAGCATAATTGTTATTGCCAGTGATGGTACCGCCCAAACTTATATCCTTACGGGGCGTGAAACACCAAATTCAAACGCCAACCTTGCGGATATAAGGCTAAGCAATGGTAATTTATCACCAACTTTTACAGCTTCAACAACCAGTTACACTGCAGATGGGTTAAACCCGGTAGAGGGCATAAGCATAGGTGCTGACGCTGCCGATCCCGGTGCAACTGTGACCCTAAACGGCCAAAGCTTACCGCCGCACGCGGGCTTCAGAGTGCCTTTGACTGTTGGGTCAAATACTGCATACATAGTTGTTACCGCATCAGACGGAGTAACAACCAAAACATACACACTCACCATCATCCAGCCGGCCTCAAACGTTGCAAACCTTTTAGCGCTTTCCATCAGTAACACGTCACTATCGCCGGCATTTAATACGGACACTACCAGTTACACTGCATCCGTAATACATGGCGTGGCAACGGTTGTGGTAAGGCCGGTAACTACCGCTATTGCGTCAATAACGGTTAATGGTACCGCCGTGCCCTCCGGGGGCGCATCGGGCAGCATCCCTTTAAACGTGGGGGCCAATGTTATTACTGTAGTGGTAACAGCACAGGACGGCGTAACCCAGAAAGCTTATACCGTAACAGTAACACGTGCACCATCGGCAAATGCCAATCTTTTGTCGCTAAAGTTTAAAGCAGGCGTTTTAAACCCCGTATTTGCAGGCACAACGTATAGTTATACAGCCAATGTTGTTGCCGGTGTAAGTACCGATATTGTAACGCCTACTACCAGCGATCCCGGCGCTACTGTAACCATAAACGGCATGGCTGTTACGTCGGGGACGCCATCGGCTGCTATTCCTTTAATGGCAGGCTCAAATACCATCACTGCCGTAGTAACCGCCCAGGACGGTGTAACCACCAATACTTATACGGTTGTAATAACACGCGCAGCAACACCGGTAAACATCCCCGATGAATCATTAAGCGTTTCCAACCCAGTTGGAAAGCCGGGCTTTGAAGATGATGTTATCATCGTTCACCAGGGCTTATCGCCCAATGGCGACGGCATCAACGACTTTTTGGTGATTGATGGCATTCAGGCTTATCCCGATAATAAACTATCGGTGATGAACCGTAACGGACAATTGGTGTTTGAAACAAAAGGATATGATAACGCCTCAAAGGTTTTTGACGGGCACTCCAATAAAAACGGACAAATGCAATTGCCGGGAACGTATTTTTATTCGTTGGAGTATACGGTGAACGGCGTAGCCAAACACAAAACCGGATATTTGGTGCTGAAGTATTGATTGGGGATAGAATCAAGAGACCAGAATCAAGAGTCAGGATAAAATAATACTACTTAGCCTGTTGCGATATTGATTACTGAAAATTACAACCAAAGACTTGTAAGTTTAAGAACCTTGCAAGTCTTTTTTGTTTTCGGAATAGCCGTTCTCAGTCATCCTAAACCCTATTATTATTTCGTAACAAATATTTTACAATAAAAACCATCCCGGGTTTATTGCAAAAAGCATCTTTTTATAGCGAAACATCTCAATATCAATTAAAAAATACAAAGTAGTTGGTATTTTTTAATTGATAATAAGCGGTTACCTTGTTATTACTGCACCATCGCAGGACCCCTAAATCGATTGTTATGGGAAAATTTAACGTCACAAAAATGGAAGCCGTTTTTTTTAAGGGAACAAAAAAACCCATCATTGGCAAAGCCACCAGGTGGCCATTGCTTTTGTTGTTATTGTTTGTACTGATAGCAGGCAACGCATATACCACGGCTCCGGGTGGCCATCCGGCCGCGCGGGCCAAAGTCAAGCCTGTTACAAGTAAACCGCATGGTAACGCTTTGCCGCTAAGCCCACCTACCGTTAGCTATTCCAGCCCGCATACTTATACGCAGGGCCAAACCATATCACTTGCGCCAACCAGCAGTGGGGTAGCAACTTTTGGCTACAGTACTACAGCAACACCTTATGGTAATGGCTTTACCCAGCCCAATGGTTTAACACTGGATGCCGCAGGCAATCTTTATGTGGCTGATTATATTAATGGCATAATAAAAATACCGGCAGGTAATGGCACCCCGGTTATCAGTGCCTTTTACGATGCCACTGACATTGCAGTAGATGCAGCCGGCAATTTTTATGTGGCTGCGGACGGTTTTGAATATGATGGTGGAGATAGCGAATACCCCGCAGAATATGTTTATAAAATCCCTGCAGATGGTTCTGCGGTGACGGTGGTCGTCTCCGACGCTAATTATTATGAAACTTATGTTGCGCCGTACATTGTGGCAACAGACCCTGCCGGTAATGTATTTACGTTGGGAGGAGACGACGCATCAGACGTTTTTATTTCGTATATAGATGAGTTGCCGGTTGGCAGTAATTTCGCTAGTTATATCTATGGCGATTATTTTTCATCCTACGCCATGGCTTGCGATGCCGCAGGGAATTTGTTTTATGCCGATGACACCAACGGCGGGGTAGCCGAGATACCGCACGGCAGCAAAACAGCGATAAAGTATCCTAATATGTTTGTAGATGCAAACAGCGTTGCTAATGGCGTTGTTACCGGCATGACCTTTGATGCCGCCGGTAATTGTTATGCAACGGAATTTGTGAATGGGCAAGGCCGCTTTCAAATGGTAACTGCGGGAAACTTGTCCGGCACCGCTGTTACTTTTGGCCCCCAGTTTTCAAATCCTGACGGAGTTGCCATTGACGGCAGCGGCAATCTCTATGTCATTAACTACCTACCATCGGGCAATTCGTCAACAGGCTCGGTTTACCAGGTTAAGCCAACCGGCGGTTATTTTATCAGCCCGGCATTACCAGCCGGTTTGCATTTTGATAGCAGTACGGGTACCATTAGCGGCAGGGCTACTGTTGCCAGCCCCATGACCGCTTATACTGTTACCGCCTATAATGGCAACTCCAGCACCACAGCAACGGTTAGTTTTAGAGTAACACAGGGGAGCAATGATGCCGATTTGATACACCTTATTCCGACACGTGGCGTATTCTCGCCGCAATTTTCGGCAGCTACAAGCAGTTATACCGCCTCCGTTGTATACGGCGTTAGGTCATTTCAATTAACGCCGATAACTGCCTCGCCATATGCATCCATTACCATAAACGGCACAGCAATAGCCGATAGCGCAGCCTCGGCGCCGTTGCCTTTAAAGCCCGGTATTAATACGTTTAACGTGGTGGTTACAGCGCCTGACCAGGTTACCACCAAAACTTATTCGCTTACCGTAACGCGCCCGGTATCAAATAACGACGACCTGTTATCGTTAAAGCGTAGCGCGGGCGTTATATCGCCTGTGTTTTCGGCTGCAACAACCAGTTACACCTCCAGTGTGATGAACGGAGTGCGTTCCATGACGATAACCCCAACCGCCAGCGACCAGGAGGCAATTATAAAAGTAAACGGCACTGTTGTGGTATCGGGAGCGGCGTCGGCCCCTATCAATTTACCGGTGGGGTTAACTACCATTACTATTGCGGTTACAGCTACAGATGGAACAACAACTAAAACATACACCCTTAAGGTAACCCGGCCGCCATCAAACAACGACAACCTGGCGGGTTTATCAGTTAACCAGGGCACATTATCGCCGGTGTTTAAGGCAGCAACAACCAATTATAATGTAAACGTAGCAAACAACGTTCATTACATTAATGTAACTCCGGTTGCGGCCGATCCCGATGCGACAATAAAGATAAACGGTACAACGATAGCTCCAGGCGGAACGTTCACATTTAATCCTTTGCCCGTTGGGTCAAGTACCATTTTGGTTACGGTTAAAGCATCCGACGGAACAACAGTTAAAACTTACGTGATTACGGTAAACCGCCCTCCTTCAAATAACAACAATCTTGCAACATTAACGCTCAACTCGGGGGTTTTAACGCCAGCCTTTAATGCAACAATTACCAGTTATACCGTAAAGATACCAAACACACAAACGTCGGTTACGGTAAGGCCATCCGCCAGTGATCCGGATGCAACTATAACAGTAAACGGCGAAAAGCTGGTTTCCGGGGCAGCATCTTTCCCTTTGTCTGTTAGTGTACCTGTTAATATCAATATAGCCGTTACGGCTTCCGATGGTGTAACCACTCAAACGTATACCATACAGGCAACACGACAACTACCAAATGATGCTTACTTGTCAGATCTGAAAGTCAGCAGCGGGGTATTCCCCATTGGCGGATTTAACACCTCTACCGCCAATTATAGTATCGCTGTAGGACATGAAACCAGCACCTTTACGGTAACCCCTACCGCCCGGGATCCGCTTGCAACGATAACGGTAAACGGAACATCAACAGCCTCGGGTTCGGAGTCGGCCCCCATCCCGCTGGCGCTTGGTTCAAATACGGTTAGTGTTGTTGTTACCGCGCAGGACGGCACAACTATGGAGACCTATAAGCTGACAGTGTTCAGGGCGACATCAGTAAATGCTGACCTTTTTTCATTACAAATAAATTATGAGGGATTGTCGCCGGCTTTTTCGCCCCAGGTGACTAATTATATCGCCTATGCCAGAATACCTACGGGGCAATTTTTGTTAGTGTACCCTGTAGCCACCGACCCTGCTTCTTCCATTACAATAAATGGAAAAGCGGTAGCCTCCGGAGGCACATCTGATCCTATACCTTTAGTAGGAGGCTCCAATTACGCCACAATAGTAGTAACTGCATTTGACGGCAGCCTTACCAAGACTTATACGGTTGATTTGTACGCATTTGTTTATCAGGTAGCCAGCGCGATGGATGCATCGGTAGGTGTTACCGGCCCAATTGAAAAGCCACCGCTTGAAAACGACAATATTGCCGTTCGCCAGGGTGTATCACCTAATGGAGATGGGATTAACGATTATTTGGTGATAGACGGCATACAATCTTATCCCGACAATAAGCTATCCATTATGAACCGGAATGGCCAGTTGGTTTTTGAGACAAAGGGTTACGATAATACAGCAAAAGTATTTGACGGGCATAGCAATAAAACCGGGCAAATGCAATTGCCGGGAACCTATTTTTATCAGTTGGAATATACCGTAAAAGGGGTAACCAAACGCAAAACCGGTTATTTGGTGCTGAAGTATTGAGGTTAGAGATTAGTTAATTGGAGATTAGAGGTTAGGAAAAAGAATCAAGAATCAGGAAAAAAGAACCAAGGATCAAGAACCAGGATTGAAGCTATCTTGGCTCTTGGTTCTTGATTCCTGAATCTTTTTTCTCCTATAACCATTATTATGAAAATCATGAAAAAGCTTAATATCACAAAAAAAGGAACAGCAATTTTTCAAGGGTATAAAAACCGGGCTTTTAGTAAAGTTACCGGGTGGCCTTTGCTCATAGGGTTGTTATTGGCGCTTATTACAGGCAGTGCATTTGTTACCACCGGTGGTAAACCGGGTGTGCATCCAAAGGCTAAGGCAAAACCGGTTGCCGGCAAACCGTATAGTGCAGGCTTGTTAACAGGGGCGCCAACCATTAGTTATACCGGTCCGCAAACTTACCACGTAGGGCAGGCGGTGTCGCTGGCGCCTGGCAGCAGTGGGGTTGGCGCTCTGGGTTACAATACCACGGCAGCAGCTTATGGCGGGCATTTTAAACGACCACTAAGTTTGGCGACAGACGCCGCGGGCAATCTTTATGTGGACGACCCGGAGCTTTTTTATACGAAAGAAATACCGGCCGGCAACGGAACCCCTAAGCGCCTGCCCTTTGACACTTACGGCGGAATAGCATTAGACGGTGCCGGTAATTTATACCTATCTGAAATATATGCTGAGGACTATTCCTACTATGACCCACCTGATTATTTTAGTGGATTTTATGACGTAGAGTATGTGTATAAAGTGCCGGCCGACAGTATTTTTAGTAATAGTTACCGTTTAGGTCAGCCACTCCTTACGGATCAGCAACCGGATGACGTGAATGGCACTGCGTTTGGTTTGGCTGCATCCGCTTCCGGCAACCTTTTTGCAACGCACGCTGATTGTAATTTACAAGAATTGCCGGCGGGAGGCAGTAAATTTAAAATACTTTACCAGTCCAATCCCTATCTAACGGGCGCTATCGCCTGTGATGCTAACGGCGATGTTTTTTTTGCAAACGCAACCGGCATAACTGAAGTGCCGGCCGGAAACGGCGCCCTGGTGCACTTTTCGGCTTCATTTCCAAATGTCACAGCCATTGCGTTGAACGCGGCCGGCGATATTTACATGATAGATAGTGTTACCGGTCAGCTTGAAATGATTTCTGCCGGTAACTTGTCCGGAACGCCGGTGGTTATAGGCCCCAGGTTTACCAACCCTTCGGCCGTTGCGGTGGATGGCGCCGGCAATGCTTATGTGAGTAGCATAACTGGTGATACAACCGGCTTTGTAGGGCAGGTTATGCCAACCGGGGGTTATTTTATCAGCCCGGGATTGCCACCCGGTATGCATTTTGATAACACTACAGGTATCATTAGTGGTTCGCCAACAGCAGCCAGTCCGGCAACAAACTACACCATAACGGCTTATAACAGCAGTGGCAGTACAACTGCCACCGTTAGCATACAAGTATTCCCCGGTGAGCACGATGCAGATCTTGTCAACATGGTACCAAGTCACGGAGTATTAAACGAGAAATTTTCGCCTGTTACAACCAGCTATGCTTCTACCGTTGCAAATGGTGTAACTTCGCTTACTATAACACCAACAACCGCATCGGTCAACGCAACAGTAAAAATAAATGGTATCGCCGTAGCCGACAATGCCGCCTCTGCACCTATTCCGCTGGCCGAAGGAGTTAACACCATCAACGTTGTAGTTACCGCTCAGGATGGTATTGCCACCAAAACCTACTCGCTGGTGATAACCAGGCAAGGCAACGATAACGATAACCTTTTGTCAATAGCGCGCAGCGCGGGTGTTTTGTCACCGTCTTTTTCGTCATCAACCCTTAGTTACACTACCAGCGTTGCAAACGCTGTACAATCAATAACGGTAACGCCCAATGCCGGCGACCCGGCCGCAACAATAAAGGTAAACGGCCAGTTGGTGGCTTCCGGCACAGCATCAGCACCTATTCCTTTAGCCGTTGGCACTACTACAATCTATATCATCACTATTGCAACCAACGGGACAACTGATAAAGCGTACTCCATAGCTGTAACGCGCGCGCCGTCAACCAACGATAATCTTTCGGCGTTAACGGCCAGCGCTGGCACTTTGTCGCCCGCTTTTACAGCTGGCAAAAGCAATTATACCATAGCAGAGGCAAATAACGTAAAATCAATAACGATAACCCCCACTGTTGCCGACCCTGATGCAACAATAAAAGTAAACGGCACCACCGTAAAATCAGGAAGTGCCTCGGCTGCTATAGCGTTAAGCTTAGGTAACAACGTCATAAGTGTTGCAGTTTTGGCTTCCAACGGCACAGCTACAAAAACATACACAGTAACAGCAAACCGTGCCGGTTCAACTAACGATAAACTTTCGGCTATAACGCTTAGTACGGGCGCTTTATCACCAACTTTTGCGGCAACAACAACCGCTTACACTACGGCAGTGCCATTCGATACAAAAGCTATAACCGTAACTTCTACCCTCAGCGATCCGGAGGCAACCCTTAAAGTAAAGGGTATAGCCGTAGCTTCCGGAAGCCCTTCGGCTGCTATTCCACTAAACGTAGGCAGCAATATAATTAACATTGTTGTTACGGCATCCAACAAAACAACTTCCCAGGCTTATACCGTAACCGTAACCCGCGCTGCACCTACAAACAACGATGATCTTTCGGACCTAACGCTCAGCACGGGGCCGTTATCGCCAGCCTTTGCCGCAACAACAACGGCTTACACCGCAACTGTGCCTTACCGGGAGGCATTTACCTACGTAATTCCTTTCCTAAACAACCCAGAGGCAACGTTAAAAGTAAACGGTATAGCACAGGCTTCGGGAACGGCATCGGCACCCATCGCGTTGTCTGTTGGGGTTAACACCATCCACATTACGGTTACATCGTCTGACGGAGCAGCTTCCAAAACTTATACCATAACGGTAACCCGACCTCCCGCTTCAAATAATGATAATCTTACTGCTTTAACAACCAGCCAGGGTACTTTGTCGCCCGCCTTTGCACCAGGGACAACAGATTATGTTGTAAACGGTATAAACGGGCCCGAGCAGATAAAGGTAACGCCTACAGCCGCCGACCCAGGCGCACTTATAGAGATAAATGGCACCATCGTGGCATCAGGAACGGCATCTGCGCCTATCAATTTTTCTCCAGGGGCTACCATCGAAATTGATGTTGTAGCAACAAATGGGGCTACCCAAATTTATACGCTTACCGGGCATATCGGCCCAAATTCAAACGACAATCTTTCGTCGTTAAGGGTTAGTACGGGCACGTTGTCGCCCACGTTTACGGCAACTACAACAAGTTATACTGTAACCGGGGTAGGCCAGGCATTAAATATAGGTATATCTCCGTCCACCAAAGACGCCGGCGCGACATTAACAGTAAATGGCACAACTATTCCATCCCAAAATTCATCCGTATATGAGCATTTGTCTGTTGGGTCGAATATCATAAACATTGGTGTGACAGCTTCGGATGGTATAACTTCCCAAACGTATACCGTAAACGTCATCCGGCCCCCATCAAACAATGCTAACCTCTCGTCGCTGAAAATCAGCAAGACCACCTTATCGCCAAAATTTTCAGCCGCCAATACCAGCTATACAGCTTCGGTAATTAACAGCGTTACATCGGTTGTTATAACCCCAACAACTTCCGATACAGGCGCAACGGTAACTGTTAACGGTACAGCCGTTGTATCCGGAAGCGCATCGCAAACCATACCATTAATGATAGGGGACAACACGATTGCAACTGAAGTAACGGCACAGGACGGGACAACCACCAACACCTACACTATTGTGGTAACCCGCGCAGCCGGGCCAATTAATACCCCGGATGAACCGTTAAGCGTAAGCGAACAGCCGGTTCCGCCGCC
>Ga0206865_1271_pt1 | contig 11651 bp, 12 predicted proteins | sample Alteio_BWOrgCont_39_FD_152628 | JGI IMG/M metagenome (GOLD analysis project Ga0206865, IMG submission 152628) | Enriched cells from forest soil in Barre Woods Harvard Forest LTER site, Petersham, Massachusetts, United States -... | ecosystem: Environmental > Terrestrial > Soil > Temperate forest >...
CAGGGTTAATGTTTTCACACTTTCTCCATTGAGCAAGTTTATTTTATGTAAGTGTTGTTTGCTGATGATACTATACGTATACATATAGTCAATAGTATTTTGATACTTATAGTTATATGTGAGGACTGTTTTTATAGTTTTCGAGATAACTTAATAAAACTTTAGTTTTTATAATTTAATCATGTTGGAAAGCAATTTTTGCGCAAAAATGATATTGAAAAGAGGGCATTTCTAAATTGACAATCAGAAATAAAAATGGCAAAACAGAAGCGGTGTTTGTGGACAAATTACAATTGAGGAAGCTCATAAGTAGTTGAATCATTTTCTTGATAGCTAGAGAAACCTGATCTTCATCTTATTATAACTGTAACGTTTACTGAGGCAAAAATGATTACCAGAACAATTCAAGAAACTTTTAAAAACATGTCTCCTGAAAACGCAAAAAAAATGCTATCTGACCTAAGTACCATTGAGATGTTTGCTGATATTAAAGAGGCGAGCAAAGCTCAAGCTAAGAAGTTATTATACGGGAAAGAAAAAGAATCTAACTATGAAAAAGCTTGTCTTCTATTAGTTAATACTATAGAAGCCAGACTTCAAATGTATCTTCATTTACCTTCTGAGATGCGTGCCCAGTTAAAAGAGATGGCTATAGCAGCGACCAATAATGTCGATTTACCACTCGCTGAATTAAATAATATGCAATCATCACTAGCACCATTAAATCATCAAATTGATTTTCAACCGTCTGAAGCAGTAGAAATATTTCAAGGTGATTATGCAGTAACCGCCAGTACTGCTGACAAATTTGTTTTAGCGACATTTTATGCATCACCTTGTCTTATCGTTGCGCTATACGACTCTAGCAATCAAATTGCCGTGCTTGCACATGTCGATGCGGCAACGAAAATCAATTCATTAGATTCTTTGCTCAGTCCAATTTCTAAAAAAGATAGTAAAGCTTATATCTATAGCAGCCAAAACGAATTAGCAACAATGTGCTTAGAGATTATTAATTTCTTCAAAAAAAATGACGTTCAAATAGCTATTGTAGACACTGCAGAAAAAAATAAGGAATCTGTTTCGTTAGCTATTAATGCAAAAACAGGTCATTTATATTTGGATGTTACGCCATTAAATGCTACGCGTCTCTCTGAGAGACCTTCTTTAACAGAAATGATCTTGAAAAGATCTCAGGGTGCACCCATTCATTTATTATATAATGGATGTCCTGTTTCTTGTGGTCAACCTAGAAATAAAGAAATATTGTTGCCATTCATTAGAAACATATTAAATGATTACAAAACAAATCAATTAGGGTTAGCATTAAGAAAAGCTGCAGATCAAGGTGATTTAAATACGTTAGCATTGTTAATTGAGTATGGTGTAGATGTAAATGAACGTGGGCCGACAAGCGGACAAACCGCTTATGACCGTGCTCTAGCCAAAGGACACGATCAATGTGTTTTATTATTAAAAAAAGCTATCGAAATTGGGAAAAGAGCTAAGATTGAGATATGCAGTTCAAATACTCATCCAAGTTTAGTTAGTTGCAACAATAAGTAATAATTTTTGGCAGCTTGTGTAATGTGATCTCGCCCCAAAAAACGGACACTCAACTAAGCGACCTTTTGCGCTTCAAATATGTTAGTGACTCTAATAAATCGGTATACTACTGCAATCAATCGATTTTGAATCTCTATTCACATGTAACGTTACTAATACCCCTCGACTATCATTTCGTGGTTGCAGCTTAATATTTTGGCAACTTTGATTGAGTTTATATTTTTCATATGGCAGTATATAATACTGCACTACAGCTTGTGTCAGCTTAATTGAATCACCATACACATCCATTCCAAACAAATGTGTATTTGCACCATCATCTCGTCGTGTAAACACTACAGCACCTGGGCCTTGCTCCGCAGTTGTATCATAATTATACCCGTAGCGTTTGGGTTTTAGGTGTGGCAGAATTTGCTACCCACTAGAAGGATGTTAAATAAAAAGATGAAGGGATTCAATTTAAACGAAGCTGAATTATTAGAATTAAGATGCGCTCATAAGTCTGAGTATTACAGACGTTCTGCAGACAAAATAAAAAGTGTCATTTTACTTGGTACTGGTTGGACACTAGAAGAAGTAAAAGAAGTGCTTTTACTTGATGATGAAACACTCAGAGGTTACGTAAAGAAATACCAAGAAGGTGGGTTGCGCGCGTTACTTACAGTGGAATTCAAAGGAAGCGAACCTCAATTATCGGTTTCTCAAGTTGAATATTTATGCCATGCATTAAACACCCAGATTTTTTTAACAACGCAATCAGTGATTGATTATGTTAAAAAAATATTTCGAATTGAATATAGCCAAAGTGGCATGAGAGATTTATTGCATCGATTAGATTACGAATATAAAAAACTAAAACTTGTTCCTGGTCATCCTAATTACGAAGAACAAGAAATATTTGCTGAACAATATGAAGAATTAATGCTAAATAGGCCTGAAAATGTTGAAGTTATATTTGTGGATGCAGTTCATCCACAACATAATACCATGGCAACTTATGGATGGATCAAACGCGGAGAGATTCGTAAAATACAGACGACCAGTGGTCGTGAAAGACTTAATTTGCATGGAGCAATGAATGCAGAGTCATTAGAATTGACTGTTATTGAATCAGAAGTGATAGATGAGGATTCAACAATTCAATTATTAGAGATGCTTGAAAATAAATATGTGTTAGCAACGATCATTTATGTCATTCTTGATAATGCGAAATATCATTATTCAAGAAAGGTAAGAAGATTTTTAGAAAAATCTAGAATCAAGTTAGTATTTTTACCTAGTTATTCGCCCAATCTAAATTTAATTGAACGACTTTGGAAATTTTTTAAAAAGAAAGTTTTGTATAACACGTACTATGAAAAAATAGAGGATTTCAGAAAAGCATGCATAAAATTCTTTAGGAACATTGAATCTTATCATGATGAGTTAATTTCTTTAATGAGTGGTGGATTTGAATTAGATTAACACCTAAAATTGAAACGCTACGGGTATAAATGCGACAATAGTGCTATTTTCCAAATTTTGATCGATATCCACTTGAAATAAATGCTGTGTTGCACCATAAGTAAATGTACTGCAACTTAGTATAGCTATGGCAAGTTTGATTTTTGCATTTAACATATTAATGTTAGCCCGCATAACGAAAGTTAAAAAATTTAGTGAAATGGTTTGCATATATACAACCTAATTCACGACCATTTGTGCTTCAAAATATATTGGACTTAAATAGCTAAGTCTAGAATGAAGACGTTTGCGATTGTGATGTCGCCCCGAAAAAAACGGACACTCAACGGGGCTTATGTCTACTCCGTGCTATGGTTTTATTTTTTATTACCAGGTCGTAACTGTTGTTGTGTATTAGGCACATTATATTCACTTAAAAATCGTTGATACTCATCAAGGTTATTAAATTCTTTTTTTATTTTATTTCCATTATTTAATATCCCTTTTACTGTAACTAACGTCTTAGAAAGTGGACGTAAGTCCGTGAAAGCTAATATCTCGATAGCGTGCTTGCGTTCTTGCTCCTAATTCTAAAGCGTTATTATGTAATGGAAGATCATTCAATAATAAAGGAAACCACATTCCATATAATGTGGTCAGCCAGATTACCGCCATTTATTGCACATAGGTAAGTGTGCTCGCTGTTAGAATATTAATATTCGTTTCTAGGCCATCTGTCTGGTCGGAAACTCGTGATATTTTATTTTGATAATGCTTTTCTCTTTCCTGGTTAAAAATATTCTGAATTCTGTCTAAAACTTTTCTAAACTCACTGTTCGTGAATATTGAATGCTGCTTGCCATTTTCATTTTCCCATGCGTTATCAAGCTCGGCACACTCTCTTATCATGGCCATCAGCATAAGAGAACTATTTGCCTCATTTGCATATCCTAAAAATCTATCAGCTAGTTTCAATTTACGTTCTGTCAATGCAGAATCGTAAAAATTACGGGCGAACCAATTGAGTTCCCACTTACCCTCTTTTTTATTCCCCCTGGAATTAGTGTATTTATCCATTTCAGCGATAATTTTTTTACGAGTCTCTTCGGTAATAATCAAATCATTTTCCAAGAAAACACGCGGAAAATTAGTTCGTTCTTCCTTAATCTGCGCTTCTATTATCTCTTCATTGTCTATTTGCCTTTTAAAATAATCTGGCAGCTGAGTAACAGATTCGATGGTTATATCCATGTTAAAATTTTTATCATTATTGATTTCCAAAACATTATTACTTTCTTTCGTTAAGACTTTCTTTAAAACGATTCTTTTCCCAGAGAGCTCTTTACGCTCCTCTTCTATTTCATTTTCTAAACCCACATAATTGAAAGGAAGACAACATGTTTTATTATCTGGCCTTCTCAAAATGAACCCTTCCACGGATCCTTTATACACAAATGGTGCCCAGGTTTTCTGAAGAATATTCATTGTTTCACCGAACTCATTACTACCATTCTCTTTTTGTAAATAATAATCAAAATCGTTGTTCGCCATCATCAAGCCTGTTCCAGGCCTTAATAGGTTATACATCTGCGAGAAGGTTCCAACAGGATCGACCAGATGTCGAAAAGTATGACTGGAAACAATCAAATCTAATTTTTCAGTAATATCCAAACCACAGCGATCAAGTTCATCAGAAATATTTTCTACTTGAAAACCGCCTATCTCATAAGAAATGCAAATACCCTCTATCTTGACAGGCGGATAAGTATTATCTTCTCCTCTGACACTAATTATATGAACCTGTACATCGTTTGGAATATCGGTAGACTCATTTAAAAATTTTGCAAGACCTCGACCAAACCCAAAGTTTCCTGCACCAATATCCATTACGTAGAAACTCTTTCGATCAGGATTAGCCTGTATCATTGATTTTATTAAACTATACTCATTGAGTTCACATATCTCATATGGATTTTCATGATCACCATTGAAATTCCAATTAATTCCCAAAAAACTTTTAGGAGAGGAGTTTACTTTCTTAAAGGCATTGAGAATGCATTTTTTGAGCTCAGGCGGTCTATCTCGCCAGTTTAGCCATTTCTTTTTAGTTGGAAAAAAGCTTGAACTCGCCGCCATTGTTGCCTCGTTTTAATGTTATATTTGATTAGATTAGATGAAAAAATATAACATGAAAAGGTAAAAATGTCATTTTTTTGATCAAAATTTGTAAAATGAAGCCTAAAAGCCACTAAATTATAATTTTTATAGTGAGCTTACCCTACGACTTGTAGGAGATACAGAAATGGCATCATCTTGCTTTATTAGGATTCTCTGCCTTATCGATTCGATAATAAAATATCAAAAATAGCTTATAACACCTAGTAATTTGTACATGCTTATCCTATACTCGCCCAAAAATATGCACAGCAATGTTGGCTAAAGGGTTGAATATAGACATGAAGATTACGATACCTCGGAGAGTCGGCGTTCCTGAAACATCGTTATGGGTGGAGGTGATGACAGAGGATGGTGAGACGACTTCATTAGGAAAAAAGCGAAACGTCATGCTGCTTGCACCCGGTGGGCCAGGGGGCAATCATACAGTTTATGATGAAATCAAGGATGAGCTGTTTAAATATGCTGATCTCATTTTATTTGACCCACGAGGATGTGGGTATAGCGATCCTTCTGACGTTGACTATTGTACGATTGATCATTACAGAGATGATATCGATGCCATTCGTGAATATTTTGGGCTAGAAAAAATCATATTGTTTGGTGGTTCATATGGATCTATGGCTTCGCTAGGGTATGCGGTCAAATATCAAGATAGGCTTGAAAAATTAATATTAAGTGGTGGCGCACCCAGCTTTCGATTTATTGATTTAGCCAAACAGAATTTGAAAATGCGTGGAACTGAAGAGCAGATAACGGTGGGTGAAAAGCTGTTTTCTGGTGGATTTAAGACCTCATTTGAATTTGAAGAATTTTACAAAATAATGGCGCCGCTTTATGTCTATAAACATCAGCCGCAAGATGCTGTTCCTACAACCAAATCGAAAATTCCATATAATGTAGATGTTACTAATCGTGGGTTTAGTGATTTCTTGACAAAATTTAATTATGAACCGCTTCTTAGGAACATCAATTGCGATACATTGGTACTTTTTGGAAAAAATGACTGGATCAATGATCCTTCTCTTGCGGAATTGATGGCGAATAACATTCCAAATAGTAAGCTCGTCTTATTAGATGAATGCGGGCATTTTATTTGGCGCGATCAAAAAGAGAAATTTTTTGCAGCATTACAAGATTTTTTATTACCCTGCTTAAAGGAAAATACACTTTCTTCAAAATCATTTGAAGAAAGACAGTATATGTGTAAATTGTAAAAATAGTTTTTTATGTATATTAACCAGGAGGTTTTTATGAAGAAAATTAAGCTCGAAAAAGCAATTGAACGTTCACACGCACCTTATAAAGTTATTAAGAAATAGTTTTTATTTGGTATGCTAATTTGACCCAGATAAGTTCAACGATAGGTAAAGTTAATCCCTTTCTTTTTTTTCTGATTAGAGAAGGTAAGATCATCGCATGGGATTATAAAAGCCATCAACAATATGAGCTGGAAAAAGACTATTTTGTAAGATTATTGGAGCTATCTCATGGTTCCGTCATTGATCGTATTATTATAGATAATGAGCTTGAGTAGGCAGTATTTATTTCTGCTTCTTTTGACGAAGTAGAATGGGAGTGGGATATTTTATCCAAGATTTTTCATTTTGGAACAAAAATTAGAGCGTGCGATCTCTCTCAAGAATTGATTGAAAATCCTGAGTATTTTGTGGCAGATCATATCGCGCTTGCGAAATCTTCTTTAAGTACATCACCAGACTTGTTGACTGAAAAAGAAGGAGATGTTTTTGTTTTACCTCCACCGAATTTATCGTACTTAAATTCGATAGATTTTTTACAAGTTTTAACAAATAGAAAGACATCTCGTTCATTCAATGGCGTGTCAATAGGCATTGAAATACTAGCGACATTACTCCATGTCGTTTTTGGAGACTTTCATCCAGAGCAAGATGATTACCATAAATATGGTTTCAGGCAAGTTGGTTTGAGAAAAACATCTCCATCAGCAGGAGGTCTTCATCCTAGCGAAGCCTATGTTTTAGCATTGAATATAGAGGGTCTTGAACAAGGAATTTATCATTATCAAGCTCATAAACATGTATTGTCTTTGATTCAAAAAGAAGATGTATCTTTAAAGCTGAGTAAGTTATTATGCGGTCAATACTTTGCTGAGCAACTTTCTTTTGGTATTTTTATCACGTCACGTTTTGATAAAATTTGGCATAAGTATCCTCACTCAAGGGCTTATCGGGTTGCTTTATTGGACGTAGGACATTTGTCGCAAACGTTTCAATTGACAGCTACCGCATTAGGATTGCAAACATGGCTATCAGGCGTGTTTTTAGATACGGAAGTAGCCGATTTACTTCATGTTGAGGACGAAACTGAGCAGCCTTTATTTTTTGTGGGGGCTGGTGTGGGAGATAATTCACCGCTTGATCCAGTAGCAAAAAAAATGGGAATCCAACATGAATGTTGATTTAACTATTTCACGACAACAGAATTGTCTACCTTTTCTAGCAACGCTTTATATGGCTGTCATGACATGCAGCACTGTCTTGGGAAATAAGCTAGTATTGACTTATTTTGGTGTACTCTCTGCTGCCTCTTTAGTCAGTCCAGTGTGGTATATTCTAGGTGATATTATCACAGAGGTTTATGGGTACAAAACGTCTAGAAAACTATTTTGGTCTGTCGTTATCTGTCAATTTATATTTGCTATGGCGTGTTATTTTTTGATAAGACTTGATTCACCATCGTATTGGTATGGTCAGGATGGCTATCGATTAGTTTTAGGTGATTTGCTGAAATTTTCAATGGTTAATTTTATTGGAATAACAATTGCATGGTATATCAATGCAAAGTTGTTACTCAAATGGAAAATATTAATGCATGGAAAATATTTTTGGCTGCGGAGCATAGGATCATCAGGAATAGGGTTGATTATTTATTCTATTTTATCTGTCAGTGTCAATGTTTATACCATTGCATCTAATCATGATATAGAAAGTATCGTGTTGGTTTCATGCATACTAAAACTTGGATATCTTATTTTACTAGCCTATCCAGCAACAATCGTAGTGGCATTATTAAATCGAATTGAGCAAGGCAAATTTTGGATGAGGGATGAGAGCTACTCTGAAGAAATGAGCTAAATCATATCTCAATCACCTGTGCGCCCCAATGGTAGCCAATTCCTGTAGAAGCAAGTAATACGAGATCATGTTTTTTTACGATCTTTTTACGAATACATTTTTCTAATGCAAATAAGGTATCTATTGCCCCTATATGACCATAATTTTTACGTGTGCTGTAAGTTTTGTCAGCAGGAATGTCTAATTCTCTTAAAACAGTGTTGATAATATTGACGCTATTTTGATTGATAAGAAATCGTTCGATATCAGATGTTGTTATTTGCGCCAATTTCAGTGCTTTGGTAATCACTTTTATATAATTTCTAGCCATGGCCCCATTTCGTAATGCGGTTGTTTCCTTTCCATTTAAATCTACCGATACATACATATTAGAATCACAAGAGTATCTATTTTTTGTTCCCCCTAATAATAGTTTGTTGCATTCGGCAAATCTTCCATCAGTTGACATGGTTTGGCTTTTGATGATATGTGAGTTAACATTTTTTCCTAGCAATAATGCGGAAGCTCCGTCGGCAAAAGAAAATAAGGGAAATGAATTTTTATCTCGATAATCAATCAATTTAGATAAGGTGTCAGATACAATAATTAGGCCATATTGAAAGGCATTATTAGAAAAAAGATGACTCGCTAAATACATACCTGCTATGGCGGAGTTGCATCTGTTAGTTATTTCAAAAGTAAATGCTTTATGAGCTTTAATTTTGTGTTGAATATAAGCTGAGGGTGACCAAAATTGGTAATCATAAATTCCGTTACTACAATAAAGAATAAAATCTATGTGGCTAATGTCAAAAGCAGTCTCTCGCAATAGCTTCTTTGTTGCTTTGAGAGCCAAGGTTGAAGGATGTTCATCGTGATTTGCTACTCTTTTCTGTCTAAAGCCCAGATGAGAAATAATATGCTCTTCTGGCATGTTTGCCATAGAAGCAATTTCTGATGATGTCATTACTTTTTTTGGCAAATGACTAGCCATACCAACAATGCCAATTTTTTGTTTGAGGTGTTTCATCGGTGCTTGGCTAATAATAATGCTGCTTTTTCTTTTAAGATTGACTCTGTTCCTTGTGTATGACCAATGTCATAAATATCATCAAAGTCCATATGTGCCAGTAAATGTTTATTTTTAGATAATTCTTCTGCGGTATAAGTAAGCTGAGTATGACCATCGGTTTCAATGGTAAAAATATATTGTTGATTATCGCGATCATATTTTTTTGATGATATTTTGTAGTTGGAAGTATTTTTATCTAGTAGTTTTAAAAATTCAATTAATTTACCTTGTGCAGCTTTCCGTATCATTTCTGCGTGATAATCAGAAAATTGGTTTATATCATAATTTTTGTTAATTAAATCGGCAGCGCTTATCTTGAGGGTGCAATCTTTGTTAGTTAATTGTATTAAAAATACTGTTTCGCCTGGTATCTTAGATAACGAAACTATTTCAATAATTTTAAATGGATGTGATTTTCGAGTAAATTCTAGTAATGCTTTATATTCTTTAATGCATTTATTTAAAAGAGACAAGAGAAAATTTTCCCGTATATGATGATTAGGGTGTTGTGGGTCGCTTCTCATAAACAATATCCTTGTTATTGAACGTTCAATCGGTGTTTATAGTAAATTCTTTTTCAAATGCTTTTTATATTCAACCACCACACCTAAGAAAGTATGTTCTGATGTGAAAAGTGCAATATTGTAGCCATAAGTCACTGGTTTTAAATACATCTCTCCTTCATCGAACAACACTTGCTTTAATGTTGGAAGTTTTTGTCCACTTTTATGTACGATAACATAATCACGATGCTCAACTTGCAGCGTAGGATCGATCAATAATGCTGTTCCTTTCGCTAGGTTTTCCCAATCATCCTCTTCTACCATGAGCGCAAATGCATTCTTACTATAGTTATGTTCAGTGGTAATGGTTTCATGGGCTTCTTCACATGTGGCGGGCCAAATAACAGCCTCTTCCCAGGATAGAAGTGGTATATAACTAATAGCTTCTGAGTTAATTTTATAACTACCTTTGATGCGGGATGTTGGGAATGGTTCATCCCCTACCAGCTGGCTAATAGTTAAGGAGAAATATTGAGCTAAAGGCGACAAGGTAGAAAGAGTAGGATTTGAATCATTATTACGAATCTTTTTGATCGTGCTTGCTGGTATCCCTATACGCCGAGAGAGTTCTTCGGCATTTAAGCGATTTTCTGCCATGAGTAAATTTAAATTTGTGCTTAATTTTTCAGACATTCAGGACTGCAACCAATAAAATTTTACAGATAGTATCGAGAATAGGTTTAAAAGTCTAGTAGTATCGATAATTAAATGCCGAATATAAGCCCCTCTACCATCATGATAACTATTTATACAATCATTTCGATCATTTAAAACTTGATTCCATTAAAATAAATATAAGAACAATAAATAACCGTTAAAACGATAATATAATATCGTTATTATCATTCCGCTAACTTATTATCAGCAACAGGATTCGATTTACTTATAACATTAACAAAAAAGTAAGAAATGGAGGTGATATATGACTGAAACCGCTGTCAATGTAATGCAATTTAAAAATCTAGATTGTCCATTTACCGAATTATTTTCTCTACTCAAACGATATGAACAAAAAACCAATGGCACGGCATTAAGCTATGAGTCAGAAGAACTCCTAGCCATTCACCAACACGTTGGTAATGCAATAGTAGTGTTACTACATGGAGTCCAAGATGTGGGGAATCTCCTCGGTCTGATTGCACCAGATAGAGCTGATTTGACTAGTATCTTAGATAATTTGGGTTTGTTTATTTCGGCAATAAGTAATCTTACAGAAGCATTGAATAGTCTACGTGAGGATACTGATGGTGAGCTGAGGGAACGAGGCGTCGTGAATTATTAAGTGAGTTATAACGGTATAAAAATCAAATAAAAAAAATGGTGATGAGTAGACATTACATTATCTCATTACTTTTTTGATGCATAATAATAAGGAAAATACATATGAAAAGTGAAAATATAAAATTAGCTAATAAAATACATAAGATAAGACATTCATCAATTCATTTACATCAATCCAATTTGGATTATTTTACGATATATCTTGCTCCTCATTCGCGTGAGGTCATCAAAAATCATGTTACTTTATTCAAGAAAAAATTTGCTTCATTAAAGAATGCATCAAACAAAAAATCATCCATTGAGATCACTCAAATTGTGATGGAGGATAAAAATCCAATTTTGATGGCATTAACTCAGCGAATTGTCCAAATGCTATGTGATCTTGGAGTTGCTCTACTAAAAGATTTTCCAATGGATTTAGATCAAGATGAAATGGACATTGCAACTTTTATATTT
>Ga0206865_1273_pt1 | contig 11616 bp, 5 predicted proteins | sample Alteio_BWOrgCont_39_FD_152628 | JGI IMG/M metagenome (GOLD analysis project Ga0206865, IMG submission 152628) | Enriched cells from forest soil in Barre Woods Harvard Forest LTER site, Petersham, Massachusetts, United States -... | ecosystem: Environmental > Terrestrial > Soil > Temperate forest > O...
CTGGTTGCGCAATCCTCGCAACTTTTTTTTCTTACTACCTCATCCGACACCCAAACAATTTTATTCTGATCAATGCAATCTCATCTTAAAAAACTTTCGGCCGCGGGTGCATTAATAACCCTTGGTATTATTTTTGGCGATATAGGCACATCCCCGCTGTACGTTTTTCAAACCTTGTTGGTTGAAGGGCGTGTAGTAAACGAAGCCCTGGTATTAGGTTCCATCTCCTGTATTTTTTGGACACTAACACTACAAACCACTTTTAAATATATCGTTATAACCCTGCAGGCCGATAACCATGGCGAAGGGGGTATTTTTTCGCTGTATGCCCTGGTTCGCCGCTATGGCAAATGGCTGGCCATTCCCGCTATTATTGGCGCCGGCACGCTGCTGGCTGACGGTATTATAACGCCACCCATTTCGGTTACATCGGCCATTGAGGGCCTAAACAATGTACCTGCGCTGGCCTCGTCATTTGTGCCTGGTAACGACCTGATTTTAGGGATAGTGATAGGCATTATGATCTTACTGTTTTTCTTCCAGCAATTTGGCACAAAGGTGGTTGGGTCGGCATTTGGGCCGGTTATGTTGCTGTGGTTTTTGATGATAGGCATTTTAGGAGGTTTGCAGTTTGCGCACAACCCGGGCATTATCAGGGCCATCAATCCTTACTACGGTATCAAATTACTCACCACGCACCCCCGGTGGATCTACCTTCTGGGAGCAGTCTTCTTATGTACTACAGGCGCTGAAGCCCTTTATTCGGACCTTGGACACTGCGGACGCAAAAATATCCAGGTAAGCTGGATCTTTGTAAAAATAACGCTTGTGTTAAGTTACCTGGGGCAGGGTGCATGGGTATTGAGCCAGCCAAAAGGTACCAATTTTGACGGGGTTAATCCTTTTTATTCCATCGTGCCCGATCAGCATTTATTGATGATCCCGGCTGTGGTACTGGCAACTATGGCCACTATTATTGCCAGCCAGGCGTTAATCAGCGGATCATTTACGCTTATTAGTGAGGCTGTAAGTATGAACTTTTGGCCGCGTATCACCATTCGTTACCCTTCTAATATTCGTGGCCAAATATATATACCAAGCATCAATTGGATACTTTGTATAGGCTGCATCCTGGTGTCATTATACTTCCGCACTTCGGAACACATGACAGCGGCTTACGGATTCTCCATAACCATCGCCATGCTGATGACTACCATCCTCATGTCGTACTTTATGCGGTACGTCAAGCACTGGCCGCTTTGGTTGGTGGTAGGTATTTTGTGCATATTTTTAACGGTTGAATTTTCGTTCTTCGTGGCAAATGCCATCAAACTTTTGAAACGTTTATTCTTCGTTGTGTTCGAAATCGGCCTGATATTTACCATGTATATCTGGTTTAAGGCCCGCAAGATCAACAACCGATTTTTGCACTTCATCGACTTAAAAGATCAAATACCCCTGTTAAATGCGCTAAGCGCGGATGAATCGGTAAGCAAATACTCTACCCACCTCATCTATCTTACAAAGGCAAACAATGCTAAACAGATAGAAGAGAAGATCATGTATTCCATCATGAGCCGGAAGCCAAAGAGGGCGGATACATACTGGTTCATCCATATTGAAACAACCAACGAACCATACACAATGGAGTATGTAGTTGACCAGATTGAACCGGGCAAGATCATCCGCGTGGAGTTCAGGTTAGGTTTCAGGATACAGCCGCGGGTGAATGTTTTGTATCGCAAAGTTATTGAGGACATGGTTGCCCGTAAAGAGATCGACATTACCAGCAAGTACGATTCGCTTAATAAATACAAGGTTGCAGCCGATTTCAGGTTTGTTATTATGGAGAAATTCCTGTCATACAATAACTCATTCAGCGCCAGGGAAGGCTTTATATTGAACAGCTATTTCGCTATTAAAAAGCTGGCACAAACCGAAGCGAAAGCTTTTGGCCTGGATACCAGCGAAACCTATGTTGAAAAAATACCACTGGTAGTAAAGCCGGTAGGTAACATAGTGCTCAAGCGCGTTGCCGGTGCCTGATTGCCGTTAACGTAGCTTTTATAAGCATACCGGTGGACAAAACGCCATCCTGATTAATAAAAACGCCGTGTTCTCCTTGATGAAAATTAGGAGAACACGGCGTTTTATGTTATTTAGTCCGCCTTTTTTTTAGAAAAGGCAGAACCATACAAAATTTATTTTTTATTGGCATTTCTTTGCGCCCGTTGCGTTAATTCTGCAATGGGCATAGTGATCATTCTGCCAACCGGATTTTTACCACGGTATGTGATCACACGCAATTGTACTGCATCTTTTGGCACCAGCAAGGGTTCGGTATATTTTGGATAATACCTATCCGGATAAGAGTTATCAAAGCTGTAATAAATATCCAGGCCGGGTATTTCGTTGGTTAACTCAACGATCATTTGGTTGGCAGGCGAAAGCTTGGCATCAAAACTTGGGTCGTAAACGCTTGGGGCATATTTTACTTCCGCTTCATCCAGTCTGCCGAATTGCTTTTCAACTTTCGGATAAAAGTTATTCCAGCTTTTCTTTTCTTTCGGCGACCATACTGATTCAGCTATAGCCATACCGCGCGGCCAGGTCATGTAATCTACCTGGCGCATGTTAAATACCTGTTCGGTCCATAAATTAGCCTGGCCACCTAATATTAATTTGGCGTCAACACTGTCGGGCACCGGCTCAAAGCTATACGTTGTATTTAGGCGCAGCGTAGCATATACGTGGGGTTCCATTACGCGGTCGCTTTGCATATAGTCAAGGTAGGCAAAGGTAGTAGGGCTCATCACCACTTCATGGCCCAGTTTAGCAGCGGTAATGCCACCTTGAATGCCTCGCCAGCTCATTACAGCAGCGTTGGGCCCAAGGCCGCCTTCAATAATTTCGTCCCAACCCATAAATTTCTTGCCTTTTGATTCAACTATCTTCTCTAAACGCTTTTCAAAATAGCTTTGCACTTCTTCGTACGTTTTCAAATTTTCGCGCTTCATTAATGCAGTAACCGAGTCGCTTTTTGCCCACCAAGCTTTATTGCACTCATCGCCACCCATATGGATATAGCCGAATGGAAACAATTGCGCTACTTCGGTTAGCACTTTATCTAAAAAAACATAAGTTTTTTCGCTCGATGGATTAAGTGTATTATCGGCATCCTGGCGTTCGCCCGAGCGCACCACATATTTATCGGCACCCGGGGTTACCGAAAGTTCAGGGTACGAAACTACGGCAGCCATGCTATGGCCCGGAACGTCAATTTCGGGCATAATATTTAAAAAGCGGTCTTTTCCATATTGAACTAATTCTTTGATATCAGCCTGGGTATAAAAACCGCCGTAATTGCGCGGTTCATCGGCCGTAGGGGCCGAAAAGCGGCCAAATTCGCCTATCTTTTTTACGTTATAGGCGCCAACGGTTGTAAGGCGCGGTAAGCTCTTTATTTCGATGCGCCAGCCTTCATCGTCAGTAAGGTGCATGTGGAGCAGGTTAAATTTGTAGCGCACCATCTGGTCGATGTATTGCTCTACTTCTTCTTTGGTAAAGAAATGCCTCGACACATCCAGCATCAGGCCTCTCCACGCAAAACGCGGGTAATCTTTTATATCGACTAATGGCATGCTCCAGTCAACATTACGTGCAACCTCCCTGCTTTCGATTTCCTTAGGCAGCAATTGCAGCACTGTTTGTACACCGTAAAACAAACCAGCAGCTTCGTTAGCTTTTATAATGATCCCTTTTTTAGTTACCGACAGGGTATAACCTTCTTTACCCAGCTCCGGATCTGCTTTTGCATTTAATGACAGTTTAATTGTTGCCGGGACCGAAAAAGCGTTTTTTACGGTAACCGGGAGGCCGGTGGCTGCCGATAGTTTTTGATGCAGCCAGGTAGTAGCCAGCCTTACTTCGGGCTGCGAGCCTGCTTCAATTAAAATGTGCTTGGGCAGCGTAAACTGGCCATCCCTGGTAACAACACTCACAGGTTCGGGAATAATAGCCAGCGCGCTTTTGTTGCTTTGGGCAAATGCAACGAAAGCAGCGAGCGAGAAAACAAGCAGACTTGATAGTTTTTTCATACAATGAATTTATTAAAGCGGTTTTATAATGAAGGGGTAACAGTACGCAAATTATACTTTTTAAAGAATATTAAAAAGTATTTGGCTGTAAAATCATCATTGGATAATGATTATATTGCGTCAAATGGACGCATTATAAACCATGTTTTATGAAAAAGCTCACTTTGATAGCCGTCTGTGCGGTTTTAGCGGGTACTATCGCCCTGCTTTACGCCTTCACTTTTCCGGAAAACCACAGTAAAAATTCTGCGACAATCCGTGTGGAGGGTGGAATGATATCGGGTGTTAAAAGTGAGAACAGCAATGTAATTGCCTACAAAGGTGTGCCTTTTGCCGCACCGCCCGTGGGCGACCTGCGATGGAAGGAGCCCCAGCCGGTAGTGCCGTGGGAAGGGGTAAAAAAATGTGACGCTTTTAGCGCCAGCCCCATGCAGGGCAAACCTATACCGTTTGGCGTGTATACCCCGGAGTTTTTGATAGCCGAAAAGCCGATAAGCGAGGACTGCCTTTATCTTAACGTGTGGACAAAAGCGCACAAAGGCGAAAAGCGCCCGGTTTTTGTTTGGATATATGGTGGTGGTTTTGGCAGCGGTGGTACATCCGTGCCCATTTATGATGGCGAGGCGATGGCCAAAAAAGGGATAATTTTTGTGTCGGTTAATTATCGTGTTGGTATTTTCGGTTTCTTCGCACATCGCGACCTAACTAAAGAATCGCCCAATCATGCTTCTGGGAATTACGGTTTGCTCGACCAGGTAGCTGCCTTAAAATGGATCAAGAAAAATATTGCCGCTTTTGGTGGCGACGCGGACAATGTCACTATCGATGGGCAGTCGGCCGGATCGATGAGTGTAAACTGTTTGGTGGCCTCGCCGGTGGCAAAGGGCCTTTTTAATAAAGCAATCGCCGAAAGTGGTTCGTTAATGATAGATAATCCTTTGTTTGGGGCAACGGAGCTGGCGAAGGCAGAACAACAAGGCGAAAAACTTGCAGAAAAGGCTCACGCGGCATCGATAGCAGATTTAAGAAGGATGCCAGCTGCTGATGTGATGAGACTATCTGGCCGTTTTGCGCCAATAGTGGATGGTTATGTTTTGCCCGAATCGGTTGCCAAAATATTTGCTGCAGGCAAACAAAATAATGTACCGGTAATAACCGGGTGGAACGGCGATGAAGGGTTTGTATCGACTTTTAAAAAGAAAGATGTATTTATACAACAGATAAAAGATCAATATGGCGCTAAAGCGGACGAGTATTTAAAATATTTTCCTGCCGGTACCGATGAAGAAGCTACACAATCGCAAATGAGGTTAAGCCGCGACCTGACATTTGCTGCGTCCGGTTATAAATGGGCGGGTATACAAAGCGAACAAGGGAAGGCGCCTGTTTATGTTTACAATTTTAACCGGAAACTGCCGGCCACACCTGATTTTGTAAAATATGGCGCCTTCCACACGGGTGAGGTTGCCTATATAATGGATGATTTAAAATTTTTGAACCGGCCCTGGGAACCAGCCGATCATCAGTTGGCCACGCTGATGTCGGCGTATTGGGTTAACTTTATTACGAGCGGAAACCCGAATGGCAAAGGCTTGCCAGCCTGGCCAAAATATAATACCACAACATCGCAGGCGATGGTGTTTGATATAAGCAGTGGTGCAAAAGAATTGCCAAACAAGGATGAATTGAAGTTTATAGTTGGAAATTAACCTGGCTGATCGGGCCTGTTCAATTAATAATTAAAATCATATATTGCATTATCAAACCCCGGCAGCGCCTGCATTCCGGTACGCCAATTAACCATTTATTAATAACCGGTTCGTAACCAAAATTTAAGTTATGTCATCATCTGATCGCAGAAAATTTATTAAGCAGTTGGGAAGCACTATCGTGCTCAGTTCCGCTGCACTTTCGGGCTTTGGGGCCATGGAAGAAAATGAAAGAAGAATTTTACAGGCCGAAAAAAGGATAAGCCCGAATGACAAAATCAGGATAGCCACCATCGGCATGGGCATAATGGGATTTAATGATACCCGCACGGCGCTGGCCTGCCCGGGTGTTGAACTGGTTGGCTGCTGCGACCTTTATACCGGTCGCCTTGACCATGCCAAAGAGGTTTTTGGAGCAAATATTTTTACCACAAAAGATTACCACGAAATACTGGACCGCAAAGATGTTGATGCCGTAATTATAGCTACTAGTGATAACTGGCACAGCACCATAGCCATTGCTGCCATGCACAAAGGAAAGGCTGTTTACAGCGAAAAGCCGATGGTGCATTATATAAGCGAGGGATTGAATGAGATAAAGGCTCAGCACGAAACCAAAGCTGTTTTCCAGGTTGGGAGCCAGCGGGTAAGCAGTATTTCGTTCAAGAAAGCAAAGGAATTGTACCAGGCCGGGGCTATTGGTCAAATTAACTCTATTGAAGCCTCATTTAACAGGCAAAATGCGCTAGGGGCATGGCAATATACCATACCGCTGGACGCTTCGACACAGACAGTCGACTGGAATCGGTACACAGCTAAGGATAAAGTTAAACTGCCTTATGATAGTAACCGCTTTTTCAGATGGCGTAATTACCGCGAATATGGCACAGGCGTTGCCGGGGACCTATTCGTTCACTTGCTCTCGGGGATCCATTTTATAACCGATTCAAAAGGGCCGAGTAAAATATATTCCATAGGGGGCACTGATTACTGGAAAGACGGGCGAAACGTACCTGATGTGATGAGTGCCGTTATTGAATATCCGAAGACTAAAGAACATCCCGCTTTCCAGGCCATATTAAGGGTTAACTTTATCAGTGGTGAGGGCGAGCGCACATCAACCAAAATTATAGGTTCGGAGGGTGTGATCGATCTTTCAAACGAGGGTGATGGCTTTACCATCCGGAAAAACAAAATGTCGGTAGCTCCTGGGATCGGCGGTTGGGATTCATTTGATACCTATACCGTGGCGATGCAAAAAGCGCTGATGGACGACTACAACAAAAAGTATTCGGATGCCGATAAACAAAGGCCTAACATACCTGGTGTAACCTACCAGGCGCCCCAGGGGTACAGCGCCAATATCGATCATTTCAACAGCTTTTTTGACGGCATTCGTTTGGGGAAACCTATTGTGGAAGATGCTGTGTTTGGTTTCCGTGCTGCAGCGCCTGCTCTGGCCTGTAACGATAGCTATTTTCAGAATAAAGTGATCCATTGGGACCCGGTGAATATGATGATCATTCAGAAATCATAGTACAATCCTTCCGAACTATATAAAGTAAAACGACCAGAGCTACCAGCTCCGGTCGTTTCTTTTTTTGAGGTCAGTTTAAATTAATCCTTAGCGCCATACTACAATTTTACAAAAGTGCTTTTTCCAACCAGGCTGTTGTTAGCCGAGTTGATTACACGCACAATATAGGTGCCGGGTAAAAACTGGCTTACGTCGCTTTTCCACACCAATGATGATGATTGTGCTGTTTTTACCACGGCGCCGATGCTATTTACTATTTCGATATTATAAACCGGTTTGGCGGCCACCGGTGCATTTGTAGCCGACTGGTTGGTTATGGCCAGGCTAAGCGATCCTGCCGTTGGATTTGGGTACAGGTTGAAGCCATTAATGGCAATAGTATTGGATGCGCCGTACATTATGGTTACCACGTTGGAGTAGCTGACGCTGCCGTTAATATCTTCTATTTTTAGGCGATATAAATTTGCTCCCTGTAAAGGGGCTTTATCCAGGTAGCTGTAACTGCCCAGCGCGGCTGACGGTACACTGCCAATTACCGAAAATGTTTGTCCATTATCGGTACTTCTTTCAACGGTAAAATAGGTGTAGTTCTGTTCGTTTTCCGTTTTCCATACCACTTGTGCTGTGCTCGCAATCTTCTCAGCTGTAAAGTTTAGCAGGTGTACCATTAAGGATGGTTTTTCCCGTATCACCAAGCTAAAACGGTTCTGTCCGAAAGACGTCGTATCGCTGGTAGAGATATCAAAAATGTACGTGGGGTTGTGTTTAATGTCCAAAGAGTCCTTTTTATAAGCATCCATCAACCACACATCATAAAGGTCAGGAATGCTTTTTGCCGATTCCATACTTATAGTGTAGGTGCCATTAGCGTTGGCGGCCACGTTTAATGGGATTTTCGTAGGGGATAGCTTAGGCAAAGGCAAGGTGTTAATGGATAAAGCTAAATTATCTGCCGATTTGCTGCTCAGGCTTACCGGTCCGTTTCCTGGTTTATAGGTCGCGTCTTCATCAAAAACATATTCCGGTTTGGCGCTGCTGTTAAAGTTGATAAGGATGGCATCGGTGTGGATAGAATCCTTGGCAAGTTTCAACCTCAAATAAGGGTTCACAACGGCCACCGGGGGAGGGTTGGTACTTAAAAATAAATTCGAGTTAGTTGTTGATACCTGGGTGGCGGTTTTTGCGCTTTCTGTAAAAGTTAACTGCGCCCCGCTTGCTGAGGCCACTACAAAAAAGCCCTGTCCGCTTGGAATAATATTGGCGAAGTTACTGTAGTTGCCAACACCGCCGTTGCCGGCAATATAGGTGTCGTAATTAAGGCTGAGGGGGTCGAGGATATATATGGTTTTACCAACGCTTGTCACGTTTATCCCTGTGCCTCGTTTATCCCAGTCGATGGAACTGGCGTATGGATTGCCAACCAACGCCAGCCCTAATATTGCGCTGTTTCCGGTTACTGCAGTGTAATCAAGTTTGTTACTGGTGGCGGCAAACCAGGGTGTTACGGTGATGGAACCGGTGTTTAAAGTGCCCGTTGCGGTTAAAGTAATACTCTCCGCGCTGGTACCCGGTACAAATTTACTGCCGGTTTTATCGCCCCTATCGAAAAACAAAAAACCGTTTCCTACCGGGAGATATGTTGAGCCATCAACATCCACTGAGTACGAAGGGTCGGTGCTGATGTTAGCTATGCCCCTGAAGTTACCCGATATAAAGGTACTGTTGGATGGTGCGATATTATCGCGGTATAGATAAAAAGTGGGGTTGCCTGACTGCGTGAAGCCGCCTGTAGTGCCTGCCGAACCTGTGGTAGGCGCCATGGCAGCTATATAATTTATACTGAAAACATTAAAGGTGTTTGATGCGCTGGTTTCGGATGTTTCATAAACCGGTGATGATAATGCCCGGTAGCTCCGGTAGTTGCTGCTGCCGCCGCTTAAGTAGCGTTCAACGTTATAGTTGCCGGAGATGCTTCCGGACAGCGCTCCGATAGAGGCAGAGCCATAAATATCTGATTGTAAGGTAAACGTACAACTGGCACTGTTGACGATTGAACTGAATGACGATGTTGGGTAAATGATAGAAGTTGAACCCAGGTAAAAATTTCCATAATATGGTACACCGGCTAACGTTGTGTTGGTGTTAAGTACTTTCAGGATGCTTCCCAGTGCAAAAGTAATTGTACATGCAGAGTTTGAAGTGCCTGCGTAAAATGTGCCGAAGTTTTTTATGGTACAGGTATTAGCCGTGCTACTGGTGGTTATGGTTGTGCCGCCATTGGCAGTGAATGTGCCATAATTGGTTATTAAATTGGTGCCCTTAAATGCGATTGTTGCCCCGCTGATGGAGAATGAACCTGTTGTAGTGCCGCTGTTTTGGTTAGTGATATTAGTTGGATTGCCATTACAGGTGATGGTTCCGGATGTAATACCGAAAGTACCACCGGTATTGGTAATTGAGGACCCCGCCGCCATGGTAAATGCAGTGGATGTAGCTGTAAAATAGCCACCAAGGTTGTTATTTAACGGGGCCGGATTCCCTGTCAGCGAAACGGTGCAGGTAGAATTAGTGGTTATAGTACCCGTGTTGTTTACCGAGCCACCTGCGTTTACCGTTAATGCGGTGCCTGATTCAAAGGTGATGCTACCAGTATTAATTATGGGCGAGGGGTTGCCAACGGCTGTAATTCCGCCCGAGGTGCAATCAATACTGCCGTTGTTCGTTAATGCGCCACCTGCGTCAACCAGCAAAGTGCCGGTAAAAGTCAATGCGTTTGAAGCCCCAACAATAGCGGCTCCCGTGTTTTTAATTTCGCTGGCGCCAAAACTCGCCGCTCCTGATCCTGTAATGGTTAAAGTGCCAGTGCTAACTGTGATTCCGTTTCGGGCTGTGAGTACTACTGATGCCGGTATGGTAAGTGTAACGGTACTGGTGATGGTAATCGACTTAACCGATGTTGTTGCATCGCATGTCGGAGCATAGGTTGTGCCGCCGCCAATGTTTAAATCATCTCCATTAGAAGGGGTGTTGCTCCAATTCCTGGAGTCGCTCCAGCTTGTACTAAATCCACCGGTCCAGTTGCAGGTGCCCGCGTGGGCGATGCTAGCAAATGCCATTATTAAAATGGCGATGCAAAGTGTTATACGTGTTCTCAAAGTAATAGCAATAAATTTATCAGGGTTACCCTAAACTATTGCAATGAAAGTGCCAATAAATGTCCGGATTTTGTTATTACGGTGAGGGGTTTGGTTAGGCTGTTCTAACTAGTAGGTAAAATATCGTACCGAAATAATTATCTAATTAAAAATCACATAGCGTAATCTTTGATTAATAATTTAAGGCTTTTATTGCTTTTAAATTGAAGTAAAATTACCAGCGGTTTTCACAAGGGGTAAAAGCCTCGTCCTGTTTTTTTTTAAAATTTATGTAATACTTTCCTCAATCCGGGGATTTGGATCAAGGAAAGTTATGATTCAGTGTAGTTGTCAGATACTCCGGAATTAAACTTAAACTACAGTTTAACAAAGGTGCTTTTGCCCACTACGCTTTTGTCGCTGTTCTTTAATACCTGGATGATATAGGTGCCCGGCGAAAGTTTGCTCACATTGTTTTGCCATGAAGCAGTTGCTGCGGTAACGCTTTGCATAACGGCGCCAGTGATGCTGATGATCTTGATGTCATAAGTTTCGGGGTTAGCAACAGATTTTTGCAGCCCTGGTGCAATGCTCAATGATATTAATGCTGATATGCCCGGTACAGGGGCGCTTGCTGATGGGTGGATAGCCAGGTTAATAAAATTGCCTGTAGGGTTTGGATAAACGCTGATGTTGTTTTTAGCAACAGTTGCAGCATTGCCATAAATCAGCGTAACTACGTTTGAATAGCTTGTTGTCCCGTTCAGGTCGGTTATCTTCAGGCGGTACATATCGGTTCCTGCCGGTGGTGCATTATCTAAATAGCTGTATTTCCCTAATGCGGCTGATGCCAGGCCACCTATATCACTAAAGCTGATGCCACCATTGCTGCTCCGTTGTACGGTAAAGCCGGTATAGTTTTGTTCGTTTTCTGTTGTCCACACAACTTGGGCGCTGGTTGCTGATTTCGCAGCGGTAAAGTTTAACAGGTGCATCATTAACGCCGGATTTTCGCGGATGACGAGGGTAAACCGGTCTGGTCCGAAACTACCCGCATCACCTTTATAAATGTTGAAACTGTAGGTTGCATTTTGTTTTAAATTCAATGAGTCTTTTTTGTAGGCATCCATCAGCCATAT
>Ga0206865_1219_pt1 | contig 11518 bp, 9 predicted proteins | sample Alteio_BWOrgCont_39_FD_152628 | JGI IMG/M metagenome (GOLD analysis project Ga0206865, IMG submission 152628) | Enriched cells from forest soil in Barre Woods Harvard Forest LTER site, Petersham, Massachusetts, United States -... | ecosystem: Environmental > Terrestrial > Soil > Temperate forest > O...
ATGGCGAAAGTGTCAACGTCGGCCGCAGAAGCGCGGGCGTTGGACCTGCTCGCGCCGGCGGACCAGATCACCGTCAACCGCGAGCGTCTCCTGCTCGACGCGCGTGAAGCAGCAATCTATTTCGCGGAGACCGGTTACACGGCCCCGACGCCGCGTACGGTTGCCGTTCCGGGCGAGGGCGTACTGCCTATGCTGAAACTGGGAATTCACCTGATGCGGCAGGCCGAGTACATCAGCGATCACGATGTGAAGGTGGCCACGCATGTGGCACGCATTTTGTGCGGAGGTTCGCTCACGCCGGGTTCGCTGGTGACGGAGCAGTATCTTCTTGATCTCGAGCGCGAGTCGTTTCTTTCGTTGTGCGGTGAGCGCAGGACGCAGGAACGGATTGCGCACACTCTGCAGACTGGCAAGCCGCTCAGGAATTAGGGTCGTTGGTACGCTCTGGCTTAATGACTCTTCGCGCAGCTACGGTGATGGTAAGCGCTGCTGTTATGGCAGCAGCAGTGGGCGGGCCATGGCGCGCGCCTGCTCAGGAGCCTAATCAGGCGCCGCGTTCTACCGAACAGATGGAAACCGGTCGCGTGCGCCTGCCGAGCGGTGCTGAAATTGTCTATCGCATTCGCCTGCTGCCGTTGACGTCGTTTCCAGCGCTTCCAACAGTTGTCTCGGCGCAACTGAATGAGCGAAATTGCATGGTTCCGCAGACCTACGAGGCGAGAGCTCCGGAGAATGTTGTTCACGCCTCGCTGGAGCGGAAGGGAAGCGATGACTGGGCGGTTTTGTGTTCGGTGAATGGGTCGACGACGCTGTACGTATTCTTCCAGTCAAAGCTTTCCGTGCCCATCGCATTGCGCCGTCAGCGCGATACCGAATGGCTCGGCTCGGAGGTGGTGGGCGCGTACGGGTCCGCATGGGGAATTGCACGACGCGGTCCCTCGCAGATACGTGCAACAAAGGGTGGCGCTTCTTCACACAACGGATTTGATCACGATGGAATCGACGACGCGTTCGTTGAGAAATCATCCACCACGCATTATTTCGAGGACGGTAATTGGATAGTCCTCGACAACTCAAATTGATTGGTTCGGCGGCCGCTCGCGTCGATTGCATATATGCCGCGTATGATCAGGAACGCAGGGAAACGTTATGACTGAAGTCTTTATCGTCGCCGCCATTCGCACCGCTGTGGGCAAAGCTCCCAAGGGAACGCTCGCTACCACGCGTCCCGATGATCTTGCCGCCACCGCTATCCAGGGGGCGCTCCAGCGAGTGCCTGCTCTTGACGCCGCAGAAATCGAGGACGTGATTCTCGGCTGCGCCATGCCCGAGGCGGAGCAGGGAACCAACGTGGCCCGCATCGCCAGCCTGCGCGCGGGTCTGCCGGTCGAGGTCTCGGCGATGACCATCAATCGTTTCTGTTCGTCGGGCCTGCAGGCGATCGCCCTTGCTGCGGATTCGATTCGCTCAGGCCGGGCGCGGGCGGTGCTGGCGGGAGGGACGGAATCGATGAGCATGATCCCATCGGGTGGAAACAAGCTCAGCGCGAATCCGTGGCTCATCGAGAACTACACCGATGCCTATCTGTCGATGGGGCTGACCGCTGAGAATCTCGCTAAGAAGTACGGTATTACCCGCGAGCAGGCAGACGAGTTTGCGCTGGCCAGTCATCAGAAGGCGTTAGCCGCAATCAACGCCGGACACTTCCAGGAAGAGATCGTGCCGGTCACGGTGACAAATATCGCTCCGAACGGGAAGCCGTCGAAGCCGAGCGTGAAGACATCGGAATTTGTGACGGACGAAGGCCCTCGCGCTGACACCTCGCCTGAAGCGCTGGCCAAACTTAAGCCGGTATCACGCGCAGGGCACGGTTACAGCGGGAAATTCATCGCAGACATCGGATGGCGCCGCGGCAGCTGTCGTGATTTCGGGAGAGCGGGCGAAGGAACTGGGTATCCAGCCGCTGGGGCGCTTTATCAGCTTTGCGACGGCAGGGTGCCCGCCGGAGATCATGGGCATCGGCCCGGTGTACGCGATTCCCAAGGCTTTGAAGCTTGCCGGACTGACTCTCGACCAAATTGACCTGATCGAACTGAACGAGGCCTTTGCCGCGCAGGCGCTGGCTGTCATTCAGCAGGCTGGACTCGACCCGGCCAAAGTAAATGTCAACGGCGGAGCGATCGCGCTGGGTCACCCTCTCGGCTGCACCGGAGCAAAACTCACGGCGACGATTCTGCACGAGCTGCGACGGCGCAAACTTCGCTATGGGCTGGTCACGATGTGCGTTGGCGGCGGCATGGGCGCGGCTGGAGTGTTTGAGAGCCTGAACTGATTATCGCGCCGTCACAAATTCGGAGTACCATGTCCCGTTGCGGCGGAGTGAGCTGAAGCCGCATACGAGGAGCGAAACACCCCATGGCCACGACTCTTGTGCCATCCCCTGTCGTAACCGGCGGCAGCTTTCTGCTGAATGAAGCTGATCCTGCCAGCCTATTTACACCTGAAGATTTTTCCGACGAGCAGCAGCAGATCGCTTCCACCGCTACTGAGTTTGCGATGAACGAAGTGCTGCCCGCCGCCGACGAGATCGAGGCCAAGCACTTTGATGTGACGCGCGGTCTGCTGAAGAAGGCCGGCGATCTGGGCCTGATGGCGGTTGACATCCCCGAGGAGTTCGGCGGCCTGGCCATGGACAAGGTCACCTCGGCCATCATTGCCGACCGCATGTCGGTGTTGGGCAGCTTCAGCGTTGCCTTCAGCGCGCACGTGGGCATCGGCACGCTGCCCATCGTCTGGTATGGGACCGAGGAACAGAAGCGGAAGTATCTGCCGAAGCTGGCCAGCGGAGAGTGGATCGCCGCCTATGCGCTGTCAGAGGCGTCATCGGGATCCGACGCGATGAATATTCGCACACGCGCCGTCCACGACGGCGACCAATATGTGTTGAACGGCGAAAAAATGTGGATCACCAATGCGGGCTTCGCCGATCTGTTTACCGTCTTCGCCAAGATTGCAGATCCCGCAGATCCTGACCCCGGCAAAGCCAAGATGTCGGCGTTTCTGATCGAGCGCAACACTCCCGGTCTGACGGTCGGTGCCGAGGAGCACAAGCTGGGCATCCGTGGATCGTCGACCTGCCCGCTGATCCTGAACGACTGCCGCATTCCCGCGGAGAATCTGTTGGGCGAGGCAGGCAAGGGCCACCACATCGCCTTCAACATTCTCAACATCGGGCGGTTCAAGCTGGGAGCAGCCTGCCTTGGCGGATCGCGCACCTCGCTGGCCAACGCCATCAGCTACGCGAAGGAGCGCAAGGCGTTCGGCAAATCAATCTCCGAGTTCGGGCTGATCCAACAGAAGATTTCCGACTCCGCCACGCGCATCTATGTCGGTGAATCGATGGCCTACCGCACGATCGGAGCGATTGACGCGGCGCTGGCCGCGATTCCCGAAGCTGAAGCGCACAATTCGCGCGAGATTCAGAAGCGCATCGAGGAGTACGCCGTCGAGTGCTCGATTCTGAAAGTCTGGGGATCGGAGATGCTGGACGCAGTCGTCGATCACACCGTGCAGGTCTATGCCGGCTACGGATATGTCGAGGAGTATCCCGCGGAGCGCGCCTATCGCGATTCGCGCATCAATCGTATTTTTGAGGGCACGAACGAAATCAACCGGCTTATCATCACCGGCTTTCTGATGAAGCGAGCGATGAGCGGCCAGCTGCCTCTGTTGGCAGCCATCAAGCAGCTTATGGAAGAGCTGATGTCGCCGCCGTCGTTTGGCGAGAGTGACGGGAACGATGATCCGCTGGCGCGAGAGACGAAGATGCTGGCCAATACGAAGAAGCTGGCGCTGTTTGCTGCCGGCGCTGCGAGCCAGAAGTACATGAACGGCCTGGCCGATCAGCAGGAGGTGATGGCTGCGCTGGCGGATATCATCCTGGAGGTCTATGCTTTCGACTCCGCACTGTCCCGCGCGCGAAAACTGGCTGCGGCAAAGTCTTCCAAGGCGGCGCTAGCCGCGGACATGACGCGTTTCTACGCGGCGATGGCGTTCCACATCATCGAATCGGCAGCGCGCCAGGTGATTGCCGCGGTCGCCGAGGGTGACATGCTGCGGACGCAGCTCGCGATTTACCGCCGCCTGGTGAAACACGAGCCCGCGGACACGGTCTCGCTCAGCCGCACGATAGCGCGAGCCGCGATCGAGAAGGGGCGCTATCCTCTATAACGCCCGTGTGAAAGTTGGCGCAGCTTCTGCTGAAGCTACTCGCCGCCGCTTGCGTACTTCACGCTGCATCCGTAGGGACGCGTTGATGAGGTCGCGACCGGCTTGCCGGCCATCGCTTCGGTGAGCGCTTCGGAGACATAGTTCTTCGAGGACTTGATATCCCCCGGATCGGGCGTGGGATGGTCGTCGATCGCGCCCGCGTAGATGAGCTTTCCACTGGGGTCGATCACGAACATGTGCGGTGTCGTTCTCGCCGAGTATTCGCGTCCGATGGTGCCAGTGGGATCGAGGATCGCCGCGGTCGGATCGGCGTGAACCTTACTCATGTAGGCATTCTCGTCAGAGGCGGTCATGTAGCCCTGCTCGCCGGGAGCCGAGGAAAGAATGGTCAGCCATACCACACCTTTCGCGGTCCACTCCTTCTGCAGAGACTGCATGTTGCCGCTGTTGTAGTGCTTCTGCGTAAAGGGGCAGCCGTTGTTGGTCCACTCCAGAACAACGAATTTGCCTCGATAATCGGAGAGCTTGTGCGTCTGTCCGTGCGTGTCTGTTCCGGTGAAGTCAGGAGCGGGATCACCGACGCGGGCGGCCAGAACGGTGAGGGTGAAGGCGAAGGCGGCAACGAGAGCCACTGTCCAGATACGGGTCCGGAGTCGCATGGAGGAAGCCTCCTTATGGCGCTTAGACGAGAATTTACGTGGGTTTGTTTCCTGAAATCTCTATAAACCGGACCCTGTGTGACTGGGTGCGGCTTTAATGCTGTCCAGAGCGTTGAAAACAATGTCGGGTGTCAGTACTTCGGGCAGCAGCACCGGGGGTGCCTGCGGATCGGCGGGGTACAGCGCATAAGTCGGCACGCCGTCCCGCCCGAGTGAAGCCAGCGTCTGGGCGATGGTCTCGTCGTGACGGGTCCAGTCGGCGCGCACGAGCGCGACGCCGCTGTTCTTGAGGCGATTCTGCACATCGGCGCGGCTGAGCACCACGCGCTCGTTCACCTGGCAGCTCAGGCACCAGCTCGCCGTGAAGTCGACGAAGACCGGCCGTCCCTGCGCGCGGTACTTCGCGACGAGCTCGGGACTGAACGGAGCCCATTGGGTGCTGGCTGTCTCGGCATTCACCACAATCGGGGAAGGAGTTGCCCTGCGAACAGCCATCACCGGCAGCGCGACGGCGAGAGCTAAAACGAGGACTGCCGCCACCGTTGCTCCCGCCTTCGCCGGCCAGCGGCCGAGGATCCATCCGGCTACAGCCAGCAGCAGCATTGCGATCAGCAGATCCACCAGCGCGCCCGTGCCCGCCGTCTGCGTAAATACCCAGATCAGCCAAATCACTGTAGCGAAGATGGGAATGGCCACGGCCTGCTTGAGTATCTCCATCCACGCGCCTGGGTGAGGCAACAGACGCGTCCACGCCGGATTGAAAGCCAGCAGCAGATATGGCGCGGCCAGGCCGAGCGCGAGCGCGGTGAAAATCGCGAAACTCACCACAGCCGAGTTCGAAAGCGCATAGCCAATGGCCGCTCCCATGAACGGAGCTGTGCAGGGTGTGGCCACAATCACCGCGAGCACACCGGTGAAGAAGCTGCCGGTGTATCCGCTCTTTGCCGCTAATCCAGAACCGGCACTTGTAAGCGTGAGGCCGATCTCGAATTGCCCGGCGAGCGACAGTCCGAGGAAAAAGAGCAGCATTGCGATGAGCGCGTCGAAGGTCGGAGATTGGAACTGAAATCCCCAGCCGAGGTTGTGTCCGGCGCCGCGCAAAGCGAGCAACACGCCGACGACCAGCCAGAACGAAGCCAGGATTCCGAGCGTGTACACCAGGCCGTGCAGACGCAGCTTGTGGCGCTCGTGAGAAGAGGACTGCACCAGGGCCAGCCCTTTGATGAACAGGACTGGAAAGACGCAAGGCATCAGGTTGAGGATGACTCCGCCGACGAAGGCCAGCAGCACAATGCGCAGCATGCTGCCCGACGATTGCGTCAGGCTGGCCGAAGCGAGTGCGCCGGGAGTCGCGTGAACTACATAGGCGCGGCCATCGCTGAGCACCAGCACGCCGCTCAATTCCTTAGGCGCAGTGTGCAGGTTATCGTCTTTGGTCAGCGCGATCGAAATGCCGTTCCTGATCGGTGTTACTGGTTGCGGAGCTGCGTTTGCGAGCACGCTCTGCTCGAAAGGAAAGAATGCGCCGGACTTCTCTTCGTGGCCGGTGGCGACGGTCAGCTCGAAGCCGTTCGGACTGGCGCGAAATCTGGCCGAATCGCTGTCCTGAAGCGGCTGGGGCAGCGTGCCCTTGAACCGTTCCAGCAGTTGCGCGTCCGCGGGGTTCTCCTTGTCGAGGGGGGGCGCCTGCCCGAGTGCGGCGCGATCGACGGAAAGCTGCGCCTTGCCCGGAATGCAGACTTCGCGACAGACAAGCCAGCTGACCTTACCCGCCAGCGCGACGTTGGGTCCGGCAGGTTTGAAGTCCGGGGCGACATGGATCGCAATCGGAAACAGAACCTCGTTGTCGTAGCCGAAGTCCATCAACGGGCCCAGGGGAAGACGTTTGGGAGCGGGGAATTGAATCGCCCCGGCGGTGATGCCGGCAGGCAGATTCCACTTGATCGCGGGAGGCTCACCTGAATCGCCGGCGTTGATCCAATAAACATGCCAGCCCTTATCGAGCTTGAAGTACAAGCCCGCCGTAAGGGTCTGTCCGGGATAGATCTGCTCCGGCGGGACGACCATCTGCACCGTAAGGTGAGGGGCGGTCGCCGTTGGGGCTGCCCACAGTGCGGACGAGAGCGCCAGTAGAACGCAGAAGACGGAAGCGGCCAGTGCCGAGGCTGGAAATCGGGGGCGCATGGGCATTCTGATTCCATTGTAGGGCGTCGGTTGCGAGAAGTTCTCTTTATGCGCTCTAGAAGTTTTGGCGAGATGGATTGCAGGCGAGCGCGAAGCGAGCGAAACTGGTTGTCAGATTTCACCAGACACAAAGATTGCTTTCATCCCTCGGATTGCAAGGGAAGGGTTTGAGGATGACTTTGACTTCAGGAAGATGGACCCGGCGCACATTTCTTACCCGCGTGGCAGCGGCAGGTGGCTACCGGGCGATGTTTACCGCAATGCAGTCTCTCGGGCTGCTGGCGACGGTTGCCGAGGCTTCTCCATTGCCGCAACTGCCGGCAAATTACGGCTCAGGCAAGAAAGTTGTGATTCTGGGCGCGGGTATAGCGGGGCTTGTCTCAGCCTATGAGCTGCGCAAGGCGGGCTTCGAATGCATCGTGCTCGAAGCGCGGGAGCGTCCCGGCGGCCGCAGCTGGAGCCTCCGTAACGGCAGCAAGGTTGAGTTCACCGATGGCACTGTCAAAACCTGTGACTGGGAGGGGGAAAACTATATGAATCCCGGGCCGGCGCGCCTGCCCTCGATTCATCGCACCATCCTGGGTTACTGCGAAGAACTGGGTGTGCCGCTCGAGGTCGAGATCAACACCTCGCGCAGCACCCTGATGCAGGCGAAGGATCTGAACGGCGGCAAGCCAGTCGAGCAGCGGCAGGTGGTGAACGATACGCGCGGCTGGATATCGGAGCTGCTGGCGAAGTGCATCGACCAGCACCGGCTCGATCAGGCTCTGAGCACGGAAGACACCGAGAAGATGCTGGCCTTCCTGCAGACCTACGGCGATCTCGACAAAAGCTACAAGTTCACGGGCTCGGAACGCAGCGGTGTGGATATCGGCCCGGGCGCAGGTCCGGACGAAGAAAGGCTGCGTCCGCCGCTCAAACTGCACGAGCTTCTGGTCGCGGATTTCTCCATGGGCGAGCTGTACGAGGAACAGCTCGACTGGCAGGCGACGATGTTCCAGCCGGTCGGCGGCATGGACCGCATCCCATATGCCTTCGCCAAATCGCTCGGTCCGATTGTGCGTTACGGATCGCCGGTGCAGCAGATGCGCAAGACAGAGAAGGGCGTAACGATCGTCTACACTGACAGCCCCTCGAAAGGGCCGCAGACGATCCAGGCCGACTACTGCATCTGCACGCTGCCCATCACCATTCTCGATACGCTCGACACGGATTTCTCTCCAGCGAAGAAGCAGGCATTCAAGGGCATCAAGGTAGCCTCGCTCTACAAGATCGGGTGGGAGTCGCCGCGCTTCTGGGAAAAGAAGTGCAACATCTACGGCGGCATCTCCTTCACCAAGCAGACCGTGGGAATGGTCTGGTATCCGAGCTGGAAGCTCTTCAGCAAGACGGGCGTGATCATCTCCGGCTTCGACTTCGAGCAGCAGGACTGGGGCAGCGGTCGGCCAACCGAGTTCGGAGCGCTGTCGACGGAAGGCAAGCTGGCAGCGTCGCGCGCTGCGGTCGAGACGCTGCATCCCGGCTACGGACAGTTGCTGGCCAAACCGATCTACGTGTCATGGCAGAAGATCCCCTACAGCCTGGGCTGCTTCGCGCTGAATGGTTTTCCCGGAGCCAGGCCTGCCTACGACGAACTGAGCAAGCCGGAGGGACGCTACTTCATCGCCGGGGATTACGTGAGCCATCTTGCCGGATGGCAGGAGGGGGCGGCGCTGTCGGCACACCGGGCGGTGAAGGAAATTGCGCAACACATGCAGAGCAGCTGAGTGTTATGGCTTTTGCGCCATAGGCGCGTCCCGCTGAGCGCGCAGCTCCCAGCCGGCGGCCATGCGGTCTTTCAGGATGCAGCGGTCCATCACCACTTTGATGCCCACTGCCTCGGCCAAAGCGGCGGCCTCCTCGTCGATGACGCCTTCCTGCAGCCACAGGTAGGGAATCTGCAGCCGGATGGCGTCCTTCACGATCTCCGGTACATACGAGGAGGCGCGAAAAACGTTGACGAGTGCGATGTCGGGAACGGCCTCGACCGCCGCGCCGAGTGTGGGATAAGACTTTTCCCCCAGCGCGCTTTCGATCCGCGGATTCACCGGGACGATGCGATATCCGCGGCTTTGCATAAAGCGCGAGACGCCGAGGGAGGCACGGCCCTCGCGGTTGGTCAGGCCCACAACGGCGATCGTCTTTGCGCGTTCTAATATCTCGCGGATGGTTGCGGCTTCATTCATCTCTTAAGAGTAGATGAGATCGGCCGCGCGAAGGCTGCTGCGGCTACGAGTAGGTGACCGTAACCACAATCGAGTTTTTGTCGGTCAGTGCGGGAGCGGGCCCCTTGATCTCGCTCGGGAGATTGCCACCCGAACACAAAACGGTGAGAGCCAGCACGACGGGTGCGACGAAATACGGAGACACATCATTGCTAATGATGGACTGAAGATGCTTGAGCAACTGGTTCCAGGGATCGAGCTGGGACCCTGAAAAGCTGATTGTCACCAGGCTCTTGAGATCGGCGCAGAAATTCATGAAATCACCTGCGGCGCGGAGCGCATAGCCGATGCCGTTTGCTTCAATCCCCGCCCCGGGGAACTGTGGATTCAGATAGACGAGCCCGCCGGCGGTGCTCCCCGGGTTTGTCCTGTCGGGAGACGAGGTTGGCGGAGCAGGCCACTGATTGGTGCAGGCGATGTTCCAGTTACGCCAGATCCCATAGTCCAAGCTCTGATTGTTGTAAGAAAAATTCGCCGGCGGGCTTGTGAACAGCTGTCCGCACGCGGTCTCGAACGCGCTGTAGTTCTGCTGGTCCGGCGCTTCGTTGTCAGGCTTGCCGTTTGCAATTGTCGAAGCGTTCAGCCGGGTGTAGGTGCCCTCGCTGAAGATGATCTGAAGGAGCTCGGTTGCACCCGCTTGACCGGCGAGTGACTTGATGCTCTGCACCAGCGGGGCAGCGTTCGGACCGGCGCTCATTTTGTCGAGGAAGTCTGCGACGTAGGCGCCGAATCCTGGGTTGTTCGCTGCCTGCAGAACGCAGTGCAGATTGATGGGACCGAGCTGCAAGGTTGGCCCGGTGAGATCGGCCTGGGCGGCGAAGTAAATATCGATCTCTCGCTTTTTATTGTTCACCTGGAAGAGCAGCTGGCGGCCTGTTTCTGCTGCGAGATGAAAGGTATTATTTCCGGCATAGATCAGGCTGGAGTTGCTGATGATGGCATCACTCCACTGGGCATTAAGCTGTCCAAAAAGATTCAGACACAGAGAAGTCTTCTTGCTGTAGAGCTTCTCCAGGCCGCCACCCGGAGACATCGTTACGCCGCCGTTCGGCGTAGCCAGAGCCCCCAGAAAGTCTCCTGCGATCGCTGTCTTCCAGGCGGCCGCAAAATGCGCAGCGCCGAAATTGAAGGTGTAGTCGACGAGCAGGAAGCTCTGTTGAGTGCTTTCAATAGCGATATCGAGCGTAGCGCGACCCTTGTTGTCCGGCTTCAGCCATCCCGCGATCTTGTCGCTGGCGTCTCCGGCGCCATTGCTGATTTCGGATGCGGCCTTGGGCAGGACCTTACTCTTAAACGAATTGCCCAGCGACGGCGGCAGGCGCTTACTGATCGATTCGCCTACCTGTGTGGCGATCGCGGCTGCGCTCTTTGTCTGGTCGAGGTTTAGCCCGATGCCGGCGTGGAGCGTAAGGGCGGCATCCTGCACCTTGGCGCGATACAGGTGCATGCGCCCGGTGTTCACGTCGGTCTTCCACAGAAGAGCCTCAAAGGTGTTCTTGTAGGAAAAATCGAACGATAGCCCGGCATCCGCACTGATGGGCTGGACGGGCAATGGCGTTGGCGTGAACGCCTTCGTCGCGCCGGCAAGATCAGACTTCGCCTGCCCTCCATAGAAGAAGTTGTCGCAGCTGATGCTTGCGCCAAGGCCAAGTTTGAGGCTGGCATTGAAGTCGTGGTGAAGATAGTCGCCCACATCCAGGTGGTTGAAGGTGAGGGGATGAAAGGGCAGGACGTAGTTGGCGAACGCCGTGCCGATGGCGTCATGCAGCGTGTCCGATGGGCTGCATTTTCTGTAGAAGGCGTTGCCGAAGGTGTCCTGCAGACTCGCGCTCCCACAGATGCCGACCATCCCCACAGGAGCAGTCGCGGAGATGCCCCCTCCGATGGTGAATTCGAGCTCGATGCAGACGTAGGCCTGGCCCGCGGGCACGGGGATAACGAGAGGGTTCGGCGGAGTGCCTTTCGGCTGCGAAACGATGTCGATGCTGGTGTCAAACTCGTCGGCATAACTCACCAGCGGATCGCCGCCCAGCATCACGGAGAGCGTTCCCTGCACTCCAGCGGTCAGGGAGAAGGTGAAATCGCCGGCTGTGAACGAGGGGCCTCCCTCGCAGTCAACGGCGACACTGCGCAAGTTCTGCGGCAGCGAACAACCCAGGATTCGGCGCCTACGTCGCAGAC
>Ga0206865_1278_pt1 | contig 11408 bp, 5 predicted proteins | sample Alteio_BWOrgCont_39_FD_152628 | JGI IMG/M metagenome (GOLD analysis project Ga0206865, IMG submission 152628) | Enriched cells from forest soil in Barre Woods Harvard Forest LTER site, Petersham, Massachusetts, United States -... | ecosystem: Environmental > Terrestrial > Soil > Temperate forest > O...
AGAACAAACTGGTATTACGAGTCCCATTATTGACGCAGCATTTGGCGGCAAAAGAACGTGACTAGAGCTGATCCGTCGTGTCCGCGATAAACCGGATTATCAGTGCGCCGTGAAAGGCGCTGGTCAACAGTGGGTGAAATTCCCACCCGGGAACTGGTTCGCTCCGCCCGGTAGCAATCGGAGCAGTGGTGGAGGCAACGAAGCGGCTGGAGCCTCCGGTGTAGAGGGTCGCTCAGGCGACTTGGCGAGCATGTAGGCGGTAATGGAGTAAATGCCGTGCAGGCCTGGAAAAGGTTAATGCAGGGGCCGAGCCTCCTGATATATGGGGAAGGCCGAAGTCGATGCAACAGTACGAGCGAACAGGTTCATCGGCCCTGCCGGGGTAGTGGCAACAGCATGCATGCATAGCTGCCCGTGGTGCAACTAGCTGATTTTCTGCAAGACGGTCGGCGGACAACTGGTTGCTGGTGAGAGCTAGGCCGGGCCGTTTGGGTGGCGGATGGGCGTGTAGTACCGATGAGAACGAGTAACGTCGGAGGAGGGAAGGCGCCCTAGTTGGAAGAGAAACGCAAGAAGTGACGAAGGAGGAGGGATTGACGATAAGTCTAGCAACCCCAGAAAGCATTCAGAAGTTGCAGACAGCGTTGCACGACAAAGCGAAGAAATCGCCTGACTTTCGCTTCTACTCGCTTTACGACAAGGTGTACCGCAAGGAGGTTCTGACCTATGCCTACGCATGCGGCAAAGCCAATGGCGGCGTAGCAGGAGTGGACAATCAGACGTTGGAGGACATCGAAGCGTATGGAGCAGAGCGATGGTTGGACGAATTGATGCCGGAGCTGAAAGATCGAACCTATCAACCACTTGCTGTGCGACGGGTCTACATTCCGAAGCCAGGAAGCAGTAAGCAGCGCCCGTTAGGAATTCCCGCGATCAGAGAACGAGTGGTAATGAGGGCGGCGGTTTTGGTCCTCGACCCCATCTTCGAGGCCGATTTACAACCGGAACAATATGCCTACCGGCGTAACCGCAGCGCACTGGACGCGGTAAGACACGTCCATGAGCTGATCAACACCGGACACGTGGAAATTGTTGATGCAGATTTGGCCGGGTATTTGGAAACATCGTCATACTGCCCCCAGGTTCATGAAAGACTGTCAAACAGGTAAGGGTGATTGTCGATCACTTTGATTCGCAAGCCCTTGCGTCGTCCTCGAGTCACGAGCAAGGCTTCGAGCTCACCACGCTTTACACGTTGCAACACGGTTTGGCGCGAGACGCCGAGTTTCATGGTTGTCTCCAGCATGGGAAGATACCCCGGCGGAGCTTCCTCAACAAAGCGTGCGCGCAATTCATCGGTGATTCGAATTTGCCAAGGCGCTCCTGGCGTTACCTGCTCACCAGCTATGAAACCATCATTCAGCCACCGGTGAATAGTGGAGGTGTTGATACCCAGGATCTTCGCGGCCTGTCGAATTGACGCCAGTTCGTCGGGGGACTGTTCAGCTGGTGGCTGGAACCGAGGAATGTTTCGATAGCGGCGTAGGCCTCCGACCTGATTGGCCGTGAAACGTTCTCCTGTCGCCGTCTTGCGACCCTGACGATTCAAGATGCCGGCGATGACGTCGTCGGAGTAGAGGACGGCGAGGCGGCGAAGCAGGGAGATCGTATCTTCGTCGGTACGCACGCCACGAGGCTGCGCACGCGGCAGGGAGAGATCCACTTCTGATAGTGTGCCGCCGCGCCAACGCAGAGTGAGATGAGCATGTTGCTGTGGGCGATCGACAGTAACAATCACTTCTTCCAGTAGTGCGCGCAGTAGTTCTTTGCGATCACGATCCGTTGTCGTAGGCGCGGTCCAGGCTCTGCGCAGATCGGTGCCAAGAGCGCGCAGTCTGTTCTTGTCTTCATGGGTAAGGGCACAAGGTCTTCGTTGCACGCGTCGCGCGAGATCGCGCAGACGTTTTTCCCACTCTGACTCGAGCCCACGAGCTACGAGTCTGTTTTCCGGCTCGACTGCGCGATATTGACGCTCTGCACGTTCCGCCTCGTATCGAGCGCGTTCGACTGCAAGACGCCACTGAGCTAAAGCTGAATCCTGGTCAGCCTCGAGCCGTTGCATAGCAAGCTGCATCGCTTCCACCGCCGCGGGTGTCACCGCCCGGAGAAATGCATCCACCACGGCATGATCGATTTGGATACCGCCGACGGTCAGACAGTACACGCCTCGTCCCTGAACGATATCTTTGCCGGAGCAGTGATAGCCTGGTGAAGCGGTTCTGCCGGTGTAGTGAGTATGCAGACGACGGCCACACTTCCCACAAGTGGCCAGGCCTTGCAGCAGGGCAGCACCTTCTCTCACAGCTCCTCCCGCCTGGTGTGGTTGAGGATGAACGTTGGTGTCAATGCGCGCCTGATTGGCTTGGAATGTGGCCCAGTCAATGAACCCGGGATGATGTTCGGGAAGAAGCACAGACCACTCGTCCATGGGCAAATGACGAGTCCGTCTTCGCAGCGTTCCTTGTTCATCGACATAACGTTCATGACGACACTTCCCATATGCGTAAGCGCCAGCGTAAACCGGATTGGTGAGCACATTATGGACACCAATGTAGGTTGGGGAAGCCCAACGGATCTCGCTTTTTATGGTAGCGCGCATGGGGAAAGAAAGGCCCTCGGAGCGGAACCACAGCCAGACTTTGCGGACCGACCCAAACTCCGTAAATTTGGAGAAGACAGTGCGCATGGCACTGACGACAGACTCGTCGGGATGGAAACAAACCTCACCGTCCTGTTCTCCCCAGACAAAGCCAACGGGCAAGCCGCGGCGCAGTTCGCCACGAGCCGCCTTGTTGCGGATTCCACCGTCCAGTCGCGCACGCAGGATATGAAGTTCCGCTTCCGACATAGTGCCTTTCAATCCGAGCACTAAGCGATCGTTGAAAAGCGCAGGATGATAGACGCCGTCGCTATCTCCGATCAGCGTGTCCGTCATGCCGCACAGATCGAGCAGGCGATACCAGTCGGCATTATTACGTGCCAGGCGGGAGGCTTCGAGGCCGAGCACGATTCCCACGTGGCCCAGAGCTACCTCTGCGGTCATGCGCGCGAATCCAGAACGCTTCGCTGATCCGGATCCAGACAGACCGGGATCTTCGTCAATGAGGATAACTTGTTCCTTCGCCCAACCAAGTTCGCAGGCCTTTTCCACCAAGGCATATTGGCGGGCGGTCGACTCACGATTATGTTCAACCTGCGAAGGACTGGATTGGCGGATGTAGACAAGAGCAGGGCGCCGGATATGGCTTGGCTTCACTTTCGTGAAATCACTCATGATCCTTCTCCTTGTCGTGGTTCCCCAATGTTGCTTTCGCGATGAGACGCGCTAGAATCTCGATCACGAGAGCCTTGTATTCGTCGTGCAGCGCCTCCCATGGGCAGGTTTCGTCGAGAAGAAGATCGAAGAGGGTCGGATATTTTTCTCGCAATGTGGCTCTCCTTCCTTGCCGGGGCGTACCCGGCCTCGCACGCCGGTGTAACGATGCGGCTAAGGAGAGCGTCGACGACGGTACGCGCGTGAAGCAAATCTTCAAGCGATCCAAGCGTTGCCGACGTCTGTGCGGAAGAACCTTTCTGAGGCTGTGCTGCCGATGGCAAGTCCGTCCAATCTGCAGGAATCAGAGACTTACTGCCATCGGGCAAGATTAAGATCAATTGCAATCGCCCTTTCCGGCGTGTCGACCGAAGAACGTTGAGAGACATGCCTTCAAACGGATGGCGAGCGCGGATAACTGTGACTCTCTCGGGAAGGTGCTGATGATGGGTAGTGTGTAGCGGCTTCCTTCGATACTCTTCCGCACGCCGATCTTTTAAAGTCGGTGGCCCGTCGGGTCGTCGACGGCGCCATGCTCCATCTGATCAAGATGTGGCTGACAGCGCCGGTTAAAGAGCCGGACGCACGGGGAGGGAAGCATCGTCATACGCGCAATAGGGACGAAGGTCGTGGGTCCCCTCAGGGTTCTCCGATCCGTCCTCTGCTCAGTAATATCTACATGCGCCGGTTCGTGCTTGGGTGCAAGAAGCTGGGGCACGAGAAGCGTCTTGGAGCATACATCGTTAATTATGCCGATGACCTTGTGATCTGCTGTCGAGGAAGAGCGGAAGAAGCTCTGGCCAAGATGCAGGCCATGATGACGAAGCTGAAGCTGACAGTGAATGACACAAAGACGCGGGTTGCGAAGCTGCCGGAAGAGAAGTTCGATTTTCTGGGTTACACGTTCGGTCGTTGCTATTCGACCAAGACGGGACGAGCCTACTTAGGTACCGTCCCGGCCAAGTCGAGGGTGGTTCGCATCTGTGATGCAATCAGCAGGGACACGGGACATGACAGGACCCAGCTGGACCCCGAGATAGTTGTAAAGAAGCTCAATCAAAGGATGAACGGTTGGGCGAACTACTTCTGTCTTGGTCCGGTCAGCAAAGCCTATCGGGCAATAGAACAACATGCCGAGAAACGGCTGCGTCAGTGGTTGTGCGCCAAACATGAAGTGGCATGGCCGGCGACCAAGAAGTTCCCGCAGGGCAGCCTAAACACCAAGTTTGGCCTTATCCGGCTAACAGAGCCGACGCGCAACTTTTCGTGGGCGAAATCGTGATGTTTCCAAGAGAGCCGGGTGCGGCAAATCTGCATGCCCGGTTCGACGAGCGGGGTGTGAAAACGGGGCATGGCCTGAATAATGAGTCACCGGCAAACGAAAGGGCCGGAAACAGGTAGGTCAGACCTAAAACAACCGCGTCACACCTCGACTCTACCGCGGCGCCCCTAAACTCGTAAGCTGCATTGTTTGAGGGTGAGATTAGGCTCGATAATAGAAGCGCCAACAGCTCATGTTTACAATCAGAAGAAGATGACACATATCAGCCGCACTGGAGTTTCTCTCGACGAAGATCTGCTGCAGGAGTTTGACCGGTTGATTGCGAGACGCGGTTACAAGAATCGCTCCGAAGCAATCCGCGATCTCATACGGGAGGCGCTTCTGTCCGAGATCGTTGAATCGAACAAACCAGTGGTCGGCACTTTGACGCTTGTCTACGATCATCACGTTCCAAATCTCGCGCAAAAGCTAACCGAGGTTCAGCATACCGCGGATGCAATGGTCCTCGCGGCCACGCATGTCCATCTCGATCACCATTACTGCCTAGAAGTAATCATCATGAAGGGGAGAGGCAAAGACATTCAGGGGGTCGCGGACGGTATGTTGGCTTTGCGCGGAGTCGAACTGGGAAAACTCGTCCTGACAAACTCCGGCAAAGATCTCAAAAGTGCTACACGTTCGCACTAGAAATTGAATTTTGCGACGAGCTGCACCAGGCGAGGCGCCGCGGCGCTGACGATATGGCCGAAGTTGGGATCTTCGACCTGCCCGTCTACCGACCCGGGCCCGTAAAACTGAGCGTGGTTGAAGGCGTTGAATGCCTCCGCCCTGAACTCCAGGGATTTCGATTCAGTCAGGCGCACATGCTTCTGGAGCGTTAAGTCGAAGTTATTGATGCCCGGTCCATAGAAGACGCGGCGCTTGGCGTTACCCAGTTGACCCAGATTCTCTTTGGGAAACAAGGCAGTGTTGAAGGCCGGTCTATCGTTGCGTCCGTTGGTATTGATCTTGAGCGGGCCCGTTAAATGCTGCGGGGTGTCGAGCAGATAATTATTCACGCCGTTGCCCAGCGTACCGAGCAGCGAATTATCTGAATTGTCGTACAACGTGACTGGAAAGCCGGTGGCGAAGCGGGTCGTTCCGGAGAGGCTCCAGTCAGTCGTCAGACGATTGGACCTGCGGAAGATGCTTTCGACCGGTAGCGCCAGCGTGTAGCTGGCGACAAACGTATGCTTCTGGTCCCACGCCGAGATGGTGCGGCTCTGCTTTGAGTTGATCGGATTGAGCTGCTCGCCGATGTTCGAGCCCTGATCAATCGACTTCGCATAGGCGTAGCTCAGGAGGAACTGTGAGCCGCCGTGCCGGTATCGAAGCGTTGTCTCAAGCGCGTTGTAGTTGGAGTTGGCGACGGAGGTATCGGAGGTATTTTCGCCGTAATTTGGACCTTGGCCTACACGCGCTCCGCCATTTTGTCCGGCGCGGGTCCCGTAGACGGTTTGTCCGGATGCGGTGGTATAGGTCGTGTCCTCGCCGAAAGGACCGCAGCCAGGGAGGCTTAGGCATAGACCAGGATTGCCGAGGTTCACTGAAGCGACGGCGAGAATACGATGCCCCTGGTTGCCTACATAGCTGACCGTCAGCAAGGTGTTTGAAGTGATCTGCCGTTGGATGGAGAACATGTAGTTATTGATGTAGGGTACGCGATTGCGATAGTAGAAGAACGGGTCTGCGGACAGCGGCGCAAAATTGGCCCAGTTGATTGAAGTGTCGGGATTGGACCGGGAAACGTTGTGCGGAGGAAATGGGAAAGGAAACCGTTGACCGTTATTGACGCCACTGACAGCCGTAATGAATGGTGTCGCCATCAATGGGGGCCCCGGACTCAGATAGTTGTATCCAAAGGGCGGCACAGCGTACATGATGCCGGCCAGCAAACCGGGAAATTCGGTGTAAAAGATGCCGTAGCTTGCGCGAATGCTCCCCCGCCCGCCGCCTCCGAATATCGCTTTCCAAAATCCGTGATCGAACTTCGGCGCATAGGCAAACCCGACCCTCGGCGCGAAGTTGCTGTAGCTTGTTGGCGCGAGCGTCTTTGGAATTCCCGGGTCACCGGCAACCAGCAGTCCGGGTAGCGCTCCAGGGTAGAGTGAGGATTCCGCTCCGGGAACCCATGTCTGTAGCTGGTTGTACTTCTCCCAGAAGGGCATGATCACGTCCCAGCGCAGGCCGGCGTTGATCGTGAGATTGTTTCGCGCTCGCCAGCTGTCCTGTCCAAAGACGCCCCAATAGCGGTTACGCAGATAGAATGGCTGACCCGACGACTGCGTGTAGTTGCTTGGGACGCCGATCAGGAAATCTGCATACGGGTCCCCGGTTTCCGTTCCGTTGATATTGAAGGTTCCATTGAACGTGGCGTTCGGACGCTCATTCACCTGGTCGATATGGAACTGTCCGCCAATCTTCAGAGTGTGCGCGCCCATGACTCTGGAGAGCCCGTCGCTGAGATAATAAGTGTTGTTGACCTGCGTCTCATTGGTGATGGGAACGCCCATGACGAACGTGGGAAACGTGATGTTCTCCACGCCTTCGAACTGCGGCGCCTGCACAAAGATCCCCGGCGTTCCCGCGCCGGTAACAAAACCCTGCGATGCCAGACTCACACCGAGCCCGCCCTTCGGTTGACCAATAATGTTGGCATTGCGCAGAAAGCCGAAATGAAACTCGTTGACGGTGTTCGAGCCGATCAGTTTGCTATCACTAAGCGAAAGCAGCTGAGCGCGCCCGATAAACAGGGCATCGAATCCAGGGATACTCGCCCCAGCAACGGAACCTGGATAGGGATTGTCCAGGTCAAAGTCATCGATGAAGTAATAGGCAGAGATCTGGCCCAGCCGCGTGTTACCGTCGATGCGGACCGAACCCTTGTCATCTCGAACAGTCTGCGCAAACGCTGAAGTCGAATACTGGCTCGCACTCACGTTGGGAGAAGGGATGTAGTGCAACAGATTTTTGCCCGGAGCCGACCACGCGCTTTGTGGAATGACACCGCCGGGAAAGACTTCGGTGTACGGCTCTCCGGATGTGACGGTGTAACCCAGGCTCTGCGAGAGCAGCGACGCGAGGTAAGCGCCGCTGACTGAACCCGTGAGATCGTTGAATTGGCCATTGCGCTCAGCGACAGTGGGAACAGAGATGTTACCGGTGGAAACGCCCTGGGTCGTTCGAGTTCCCTGGTAGTCGGCGAAGAAGAAGATCTTATCGTGCCGTACCGGGCCGCCGATTGTGCCGCCAAACTGGTTCTGCTTGAATGCAGGCCGGGTTGGATCGAAGTACCCACGGGCATCCAGCGCCGTGTTGCGGAAGAACTCGAATGCCGAGCCGTGAAACGCATCGCTTCCAGACTTGCTGACTACGGTGACCATGCCGCCGTTGTAATTCCCATATTCGGGATCGAAATTGTTGGTGAGGACGCGAAACTGCTCGATCGAATCGAGGTTGGGAATGATAGAAGTGCCGCCGTTCATGTGCTCTTGAACATCGATGCCGTTCACCATGAACCCGTTGGAGGACTCGCGCTGGCCGTTGATGGACAGATTGCCGGGATTCAGATCGCCCGAAGGATCGAGGCCCCCTGTGACACCTGCCATAATGACCGAACTTGGCAACAGCGTTGAGATCGGCGCGACCCCTGGCTGGATGGCGAGCAGATCGGTATAACTTCTTCCGTTCAGTGGTAGTGCAGTCATTTCCGAGCTTGATACGACCTCGCCGAGGTGAGTCGCAATGGTGTCCACCTGGACGCCGGTAGCAGTTGTGACCGTCACTGTGTCTGATTTAGCGCTCATGGCGAGAGTGAAATCTACGCGGAGCGCTGAGTCAGTGTCGACCGTGAGATTGGTCTTTCGTTGCGTAATGAATCCTGGGGCCTCAATCGTCAGATCGTAGTGACCAACGGGAAGATTGGGGAAAGAATACAGCCCTTCTCGATTGGACACAGCTTGATATGTCGTTTGTTGGGCCGTGTTGATCAACTTGAGCGCGGCTTCCGGAATCACGGCTCCGCTCGGATCTGAGACAGTTCCAGAGATGCTGCCACCGGTGGCGGCACGCAACGGCAGGGCAGCGATAAGCAGCAATAGAAGGGCCAGACTCGATAGGCGCGCTCTAATGCTGGTGACCGGGAAAATTGACTCCTGAATGAGCATTTCTACCCCTCGGAAGGTAGTACTGTTTCAAAAAACCGTGTTACCCAGCCCGATAGGAATCTTTTCTCAAGGAGCGCTACGAGGTTTCCTTTGGATTTCCGCTGAACAATAGTATTACGATTTGCAGAATCGTGATACCGTAGGCGCGTTTGGCTTTTGTGTAGTAGATACGTAACAGCCGGGAATCTGGATTGCGAAATTCGAAGTTTTAATTTTGGCTGCCGTGCAAATCCAAGGGTGAGGTTGCAGCGTACCCATTGCAACGAACTGGGAGTCCCTGTACCCCACCACTCTGGCCCCAACTGGTTCAGGCCCTCTCATTCCCCACCGCAGCCAAATGAATTAGGAGAGCCTTATGTCAAAACTGAAGTCTGCAGTCGGACTCGCATTGAGTCTGCTCATCGCTGTGCCTCCCGGAGCACTTGCATCCAGCCATCGGGAAGCACCAATCACCGCCTTAGACCACACCGCCGACATCACCGACTTTTACGCGTTTGTCAGCTACGATCACCCGGATCGCGTCACCTTCATCGTGAATGTCGATCCGTTCCTTCAGCCGAGCAACGGACCGAACTACTTCCCGTTCGACCCATCGATCCTGTATCAGATCAAGATCGACAACGATCAGGATGCGTTGGCAGACATCACCTTTCAGTTCCGCTTTCAGACCCACATTCAGGATGCTGGGCTCCCCGTTGGCTACGCTGGAGCGGGTACCGGAGTTGACGCCCCGGCAAACTCGCCGAGTCCTGTGGCCCCTGGTACGCCGATCGTTCCACCCGCGATCACTTCTCTGAGTGGCCCAGGTGCCGCAGGCCTGAGTCTGCAGCAAACGTTCACCGTAGACATGATCAAGGGGCATCGCAGCATCTCCCTGACGAATTCGACCGGCAGCCCGCTGATCGCGGTTCCCAGCAACGTGGGCCCGCGCACCATGCCGGACTACGACACCCTGGCAGCACAGGGCATCTATAGCCTGCAAGGCAGTGACGGCGCTTCCGGCATCCGTGTCTTCGCCGGCACGGTCGCCGATCCCTTCTTCATCGATCTGGGCGCGACCTTCGACAGCCTCAACTACCGCGCAGGGACGGGTGTTGAAGCTCTTACCGCCGCGCAGGACGCCGACGATCAGCTCAATTCAGCTCCCAACTCAGTCGCAGGATTCAACGTCAACACCATCGCCATTGAGGTTCCCATCAAACTCTTGACCAGCGATGGAGCCATCCACGCCGCTAAGGATCCGAGGGGAACTATCGGAGCCTGGGCGACAACCTCTAGGGCAGCGGTCCGGATTCGCACGCACCGTGATTTTGACCAGGATTTTCGAAACCGGGAAGAGTCTGGCCGCTTGGCTCAGATTCAGCGCTTTGGCAATCCACTGATCAACGAACTCATCATCGGCACAGGTTACAAGGACTACTGGAGCATGTCGGAGCCGGTGAACGACAGTCAGTTTGCAGCGTTCGACCTTGATCCTCTCATTGCAAGAGTGTTCAATGCCGTTTACGGGTTCAAAATACCCACTCCACCCCGAACCGATCTTCTGCCGCTCGTGACGTATGCTGCGCCGATTGCACCGAAGGGCACACCAGCCGGGCCGATTGCCGACCTCATGCGGCTCAACACCGGTGTACCTCCTACTCCCAAGTCCCAACGCAAACGTCTGGGCCTCATCGCTGGCGATCCCGCCGGGTTCCCAAATGGCCGTCGTCTTACCGATGATGTGGTAGATATCGTTGAGCGGGTCGGCATTGGCGGCATTCTGAGCGCCTCTGCGTTCGATGTCGCGCCGAATAACCTGCTCGGCGATGGTGTCAACGCTCCCGACGTCCCCCCGCAAGAGACATTCCCGTATGTGCACTATGCATACAGCGGACGCAACAGCCGTCATATCAGCCCGGGCGACCCTACGGGCTGCGGCGATCAGCCAACATCCACCAGCTCTCAGAACTCCGATGCCCCACCTGCAAACCAGGGTGGCCCATCACCCTGCCCTGTTGACTGAGGCTCACTAGAGCCGTCTCACGTTACCCCGAATCTCTGCGCGGAATTTAAAGTTCGCGCAGAGATTCATTTCCCGGCGAATAGGTGGGTTATGAAATACCAGCATGCGATATTGATCATTCTTGGTGTCATCGTATCCGGATCGGGACTGGCTCAGCACGCGACCTTGCTTGCGGCGGATCAGGATAGGCCGTTCAGCCAGGCCTCCGTTCACGAAGATACTCCCGCGCAGCGGAGCATCTCGGCGTCACAACTGCAGATCAGAACGGATCCGAACAAGGTACAGGCGTACAACGAACTGGCATTAGCCTTGCTCCGACGAACCCGCGAGACCGCCGATCCCAAATATTTGAAGGATGCAGACGCCGCCCTTGCTCAAGGCCTGAAGCTGGTCCCGGAAGACTTTCAACTGCAGAGAACTCAGGTAGCCCTCATGCTGAGTCGTCATCAATTTGCTCAGGCAAGAGAGCGGGCTACAGTTCTGCATCACCGCACACCGGACGACGTTATGACCTATGGGTATATCGCCGAAGCTGACATCGCG
>Ga0206865_1166_pt3 | contig 11224 bp, 4 predicted proteins | sample Alteio_BWOrgCont_39_FD_152628 | JGI IMG/M metagenome (GOLD analysis project Ga0206865, IMG submission 152628) | Enriched cells from forest soil in Barre Woods Harvard Forest LTER site, Petersham, Massachusetts, United States -... | ecosystem: Environmental > Terrestrial > Soil > Temperate forest > O...
CGGGGATGGTGATGGGTTGTGTGGGGCTCCTTACTGCTTAATCGATTTTTGTGGCACCCGAAGGTCACCACTCCTTCAAGTATTTCCTCACCGGAATCAGCGGCGGCATAATGTTGTTTGCGTTGTTCGGGCTAAGCCCGGGATCAGACGTGCTTGCGCATCTCGGTGGATTTGTATGCGGCCTGCTGCTGGGAATTGTTCAGTTGCTGCAACTCCGGCTCGCCAAAAACAAAACGGCCAATATTTTCGCCGGCCTAATGTTTTGCCTGCTCGTCGTTTGTCCCTGGTGGTTTGCCTTGAGCCACGCTGGCGCGCCATAAAGGCCAACAGAACTGAATTCATCAGCACGGTTGGTGACCCCAATCGCTTTCCTTTAGCTCCTTCTCGAACAGAGCCCACTGCTCCTCTTTTGAAAGCCCGTCTGCCTTTGAAGGCTGGCTCTGGATCGGCACCGTCGGCTGCTGGCCAACGCAATCGCGGTTCTTCGCAATCGCATCGCTGCTCGAAGGTTGCTCACCAGCGGCGGGATCAGGGTTCATGCCTCTATTGATAACCTAAAAATCGCATTTTGTCACGGGTTGTCCGAAAACTGTTCTTCGGCGAACAATCAAGGGTAAATCCGGAACGAGAGCGTTTGAAAGAATTCTGAAGCCATTCGGGGCGAGGATTTTCCCTCACAATGCCGTCAGAAGGGCCTCCGTTCCACTACCATCGTAATATCCGCCGCAGTTGAGCCGCCAGAACATCGTAACTGCCCTCGTTCCAGGCCACAAAGTCGGCCCTGGCAATTTTCTTCTCGATGGGAAACTGAGCCGCAATGCGCTGGCCAATCTGTTCAGAAGTCCACCCGCGTTCTTCCAATCGCTTTCTCTGAGTCGCTCCCGAGCAAGCCACGCAAATTATCGCGTCGAAATCCTTTTCTGCACCGGTTTCAAACAATAGCGGAATGATCACGATTCCCGCCGCCCCTTGCCGCGCCCGCCATAGATCCACTTGTTCCATCCAGATCGCTTGAATGCGCGGATGCGTCAACGCTTCCAGTATTTCGCGGGCAGCGGGATCAGAAAAAACGATGCGGGCCAGCTCATCGCGACGCAAGTGACCGTCAGAAGCGATGACGCCGTCACCAAAAGCTTGCCGGATCTCCTCGAGCGCAGGCTGGCCGGGTTCAACCACCTGCCGCGCGAGCACATCGGTGTCCACCACTGGCAAAGCCTGCCGGGCCAGGATTTGTGCAGCTGACGATTTTCCCATTCCCACACCCCCCGTCAGTCCAAACAATTTCATGGTGCATTCATGCTTGGCGCATTTGTGCGACGCAAGCGAAAAGCGATCGGGGAAAAATGGCTGCGCCACCTAAATCCAGCCTTCCGGCTCAAGCCGGCCACCCTGTTGTTTCTGCCAGCAAGATAGCTGCGCGGCTCAATTTGCGGGACCAAAGGAAACCTTGCCGCTCTGGCCTGCGTTCAGGAAAAACCCGCCGCCAATCCCGCTGTTCTCCAGCAACGCACCCTGGAACGACAGTTTTGGAATACTGCCTGAGCCGGCCACAGTGCCACTAAACAAGCCAGTCTGCAGATTGAGTGACAGCTTCAAAGCGTTATCCGAAGTCAGGACTGAATTTCCAAAAACCTCCAACTGGCTCGTGAGCGAAGACGGAATGCCCGCACCGCTCAGACTCAGAACCGCCGCGTGTTTTCCGTTGAGCCCGACGGATCCCTGGATTCGCGAGCCGGCAACATTGATTTGGTTGGTCAAGCCGCCGGGATAAAGTCCGCTTGCCCTTGCCGGAATCTCCCACACAGCTGTGCCTGCAACCTGAATCTGATTGGTGCATTGCAGCCAACCGATAAATACGCCGGCACCGTTGTATAAGGAAGCATACACAGGCCACGACCCATTCCTGGATAAGGCACTCTTTTGAGTGAACTTCGTGCCATCGGGCAAGGTCCCGCTCCACTGCACCGCGCCGTTGGCGCTGATTGTCGCAGCGCCGAAACCTTCACCCGTAGCCGTAGTGGAATTCTCCTCGTACGATGGCAATAGCAACGTATCTTTGCCGGCAGATGAGATGGTATTTTTCGAACTGAACGCCGCGAGATCCGCTTGCAACTGTGACGTCCAGCCACTGCCGGAAACAACACCGGTTATTTGATCGTTGCCGACCAATTGAAGATTCACGCTAAGAGGCGCAAGGCCCTTCCCGGAGATGTTGTTGATTGCCACGTTACCGGAGACATCGAACACGCCGGAGAAAGAATAGGCGTGAGCACCGATCTGCAGCTTCGCAGTAAAGCTGCGCCCTGACGTGACCGTCGCGCTGAAGGACCCCGAGCTCGACGGCGCAACCGCGTTGGTATCATAGAACAATCCGTTATAAGATCCCGCCGCCAAAATAAACGAAGGGGGCGGGTTCGAGGCTCCGCCGCTCCCTATATCAGTCAGAGATTCTGGAGGGAAGGTCAAGTGGCCCAGAACCACTGACGCACTTGTGCCAGGGGAATTCAACCCGGTCCCACCGGCGCCGCTGCCGCCCGAGCAAGGTTGTGGACCCGTGATCGTAATGTCATACAGGGTATTTGTCGGAATCGGGTATTGGTTTTGCTTATTGACCTTGGTCCCGAAGCCACTCGGGCCGCCGGAGATGATGTTCGTGCTGATGGCCAGCGCATCGTTAAAGAGGTAGATGTTGTTATCCGGATAATGAATTTTGATGGAGCTATAGACGCCGGCATAATTGCTGACCCAGTTGAAACCACCGTTGTTCTTCCCATTTAATCGCTCGGCGATCGACACCCCATTCGCCACGGCCTGCGCGTAATAGATCTTCATCCCCGGCTGAATCACGACGGAGGTCAGGTTTCCGTTGCTGTCAGTGTTCGTGGCAGTGTCATCAAACTCAATAAAATCCACGTAGAGAGCGTTGTTGCCGGTAGCACCACTGAATGTAAATTGACTGCCGGAGTTCGCATCCAGGAATAAGCGGCCAAGAGCAAGATTGTCTCCAAAGCCTTGTGGATTGTTCCCAAGGTCTGCTCCCGGCCACACGTTGAGCGAAACAAAATTACCCGCATCGTTAGGACCGAAAGTCTCGTCGAAGATTGTTGTGCCCAATAAATCTCCAGTCGCCGGCTTCACTGGTATGTCAATGCCGCCGCTGGCCACCCACGTGTTCCCGGCCGTAACCAGATGTGGAAAAACGGAGTTCGTCGCGTGTGCGAATTGGTTTCCAAAGACATACCCATCGCTCAAGTAACAGGTAGTCGCCAACGTCAACGGTCCCCCTCCTGCTTCAATGATGCCATTGCTCGCCAGGAGACTGTTCGCCACAATTGAAACATAGCCGTTCGGCGCCAGAAACTGACCATTGGTGCCATACGCAGCCCCCGAACTGCCAATGTCAATACTGCCGCCACCAGAGTCCACGATCTGCCCGCTATTCAGGAATGTATTGGCCCGAATAAAAGTACCCGCATTCGTGATAATCCCGTAGTTAACGAACGCCTGATAGGGCGTCGCCAGGTTAAGGTCGGAATAAGCACCGGTGACGTTTCCGGCGAAAAAGGTTTGGTTTCCAGTATCGATTTCCCCCGAATTGGTTAAATATTGAAGGTGCGGCAACGAGGTGGACCAGAAAATATCCCCCAACGAGAGATCCAGCACGCCAAACGAACTGAATGCACCCGCGCCATTGGTCGTTAAAGTGATTGTCTGTGCATCGCTGAAGAATTCATTGAAAATGTCCAGCTCGTCACTGATGACCAGGTTAGTGCTGGTATACAGATTTACATTCTGCTGCGAGGCGGGGGTGCTGGGCTGCAATGCGCTATTCACCAGCAGAATACGAACATCATTGGTGTAGGGAACGGAATTGGTAGTGGGGGGCACCGCATTGCTGTTCACTACCGTGTTGGTAGCGATGAACGTAAAGCTGCCACTCCATGCCTGAAGCCCGCCCATTGGTTCTCCCGAGACGGCACTGGGCGCCGTTGTTATTCCCATCCATTGTGGAACAATTGGAATCAGCAGGTTCGAAATGGTGAGTGATCCATTCGTTACGCCAAGATTCAGATCAGTAAATGGCGATCCTATTGCCGCGTTGCTGTTTCCCTCATAATCATTGGTGTCAAATAGCGATAAATAATTCGGGCCGCTGATCACGGAGTTCGCCAGTTTCAACGGTCCGGTGGAAGTGATCTGTATGCGGCCTGGCAAGTTGGTCACCGACTGCCCCACAACCAGATTTTCCAGCGCTGTAACCGTTGGCTCGGCATTGATGTATCCGAAATCATTGGTCACCCCCGCAGGCCAATTGTCAAAATACGAGTTGGTAGCAGGCGTGCCTAAAAACTGCCTGGTAGTTGATTCAGTCAGAGTGAATTCACCGTTCCTTTGTGATTGTGAGTCCGGCGCCTCGGTCAAGGAAAAGTTTGTTTGCCGCCGAACGACCGGCACATCCGACAGGTAAAAATAATCGTTGAACGAACCGCCGGAAACCGGATCCTTCACCGTGCCCACCCACTCGATGTGAAAAGCGCCGTTCCCAACAGTGGCATCGCCAAAGTAAACGTTCACGGCCACCTCATTCGTTGGGCTGAAATCCTGAAGGAAAATCCCCCGGTAAATAACATTTCCGGTGGTAGCATTTGAATCAACCTGAAAAAATGACGTCGAATTATTGAGAATCATTTGCTCAGTGTTGGTCATCGAATTGGTAAAAATCGCGGATTCTGCCATCGTAGGCAGCAGTTGGTTGGTGGGACTCCAGCCGCCCGAATTCGTGCCGTACCCGCCTGAACCCCAATCCAGAATCGTGTAAGGAACCGCGCTGAGGCTTGACACCATCACCATATTGCCCCGGCGCAAATCCACATTCTGCCCCCTCATATCAATCAATCCGACATTGTCCACCGTGATCAACCCGGTGTTGATGATATTGGTGGCATTGACCTTAAGGATAGCCAGGCTCAGTGAAGAGTTGGTCTCTGGACCGGCCGCTGGATTGAACGCAGGGATACTGCCCTGGCAGGTAATGCTACCTCCGCCGAAGCCATCAGCAATATTCGCAAAGGTCCCCGCCATATTCGAGAACGGCACGCCGGGCTGCGGTGGAGGCAGATCGCCACTAGGATAGTATTCAAAATCAAAACCGGGATCGCCGATCAATATGCCGAAGTTAGTGACATTAAGAGTATCGAAAGTATCGAAGGCGACGGTGGTGTCTCCCTGAACCAGGCTCACCCCGAAGGTCGCGCCATTGGCGACTACAAAATTCAAGGCATCAATGTTCGTGGCAACCGTGAAAACTTCCGTCCCGGTCCAATAAAACGTCGACTGTGGTTGCGCCATCGATGTGTGCGCCAGCGCGACGCACAACATACCGAAAAGAGTAAAACGTTTCATAAAGCTGCTGACAAACCGACCTGCAATTCTGGAGCTGATCTTCATCAAATGTCAGGGATCGATTATTAAAGTAAACGAAGCATCGTTAAATGCTCCCGCGGAGTCCGTGATGCGAATCGATAAATCGTAAGTATTCGCGGGACCCGCCGGCGTCCCGGAAATCAGGCCGCCTGTGGAAAGCGCCAGTCCGGTCGGCAGACCCGAGCCAGGCGTGAGAGCCCAGGTGTATGGCGGCTTTCCACCCGTGCCGGCCAATGGCGTAGTAGAATAGGCCACGCCCACGGCGCCATTCGGGAGCGAGGTCGTTATTACCGACGGCCCGAAGACCTGCTGTTCCAATTGCAGGAAACTCGTGCCATTGGGATAGATGACCGGAGTATTTGTTGTCCCATCGTAAGATCCCCAGGTCAGCTCTACTGCCAGGTCGTCTGAGGTCGGAAGTTGGCCCAGGAATGACGAGCCTGTAAATGCAACCTCGTAAGCCGGACCGACACTATTGAATGTAATCGTTGTTGATGACTGGATCGTTCCTGGACCAGCTTGGTTCGCAGGAACGTTGGCCTGATTAAAAGTCAGGTTCCGGGAAATACCCTGCGGCGCACCTTGCGCGTTGACACCAATATCTGCGGCGCTGAAGAGAAAATCCGGGGCGGTAACTATCCGCTGAATGCGCTGAGGCACGATAAAACCGTTGGTGCGCACATACTTTGTGTATTCATTCGTAACCGGATCCCAGAACTGGTTCAGCAGCGAATCAAAATCGCGCCGCAGAAACGTCATTTGCCCAATACCCTGCCAGGCCGCCACCGGGTCCGTCGGACAGGTCACCGGCAAATAAACCACCTCATGATTGGTGGTAAAAGTGATGCTGCCCGGCGAAAAGGTGACGGAATTCGTGGATGCGGATCCGACTGGAGCATTCGTAGTGGCGGTAACAGTGGTCAATATATTGGAGAGAATCCCGGCGCCGCAAAGATTGGCCGGGAGAATGAAGAAGTCTCCGAATACGCCATTCACAAACGAAAGCCTTGCCTTGTTCGTAGTTAGAATTGTCGTTCCGGCAGGCGTCGTTGGCGGAGTAAGCCCAACCGTAATCGTCCCGATCAGCCCTCGTGTTGAAAACGAATTCGTCACCACATTTCCAAAAGTTTCCTGATAGAAACTTACCACATTTGTCGTAAAGTTCGTCGTGAAAAGCGGGTGTGATGGGGGTGTCCCCGGAGGGTCGTATGGAGAATTGACCAGCGTCTCGGTAACTGTGGAGGATACGGAAAGCCCGAGGTTGGTGACAGTGCCGGTGACGACCAATCCCGGAAACAGTCCCGCCAGCGTAACCGGGTCATTCGTCAGCGCGTCAGCCGCCAAGACACTTAGATCCTGAGTAGCGATCACCGCCGGCTGCGAATTGGTCAGAAACTCGGTGGTGCCAGCGCTCGCGTCCTCGATGGCGAAGTTGTTGGTGTCAATCAGATACCGCAACCCGGCCACATCATCCCTGGTCAAACCGGTATAAAACCCGCCGGGAAGCATACCATCGTAAAAAACACTGGTGGCATCCGCGACCGCCGTAAACTGCTGGGCGAGTGGATCAACAGGCACTTCCACCGCATCAGCGACCGGATCAGGAGGCGAAACTCCGGGTGCTCCGCAACTCTCGAAAATGAAGAAAGAATACAAAGTGCCGTTGACGTAGTCGGTGTACTGAAACTGATCCGTTGGACTGGGCACCACATCGATATTCCTCTGGATAATAAAATATTCCTCCCCGGTCGGACACACCCCGCCGGGCGGAAGAAACCGCGAACGCAACATCCACACAGCCCGCACCGGCTGGAACAGCCCCAATTGTTCCATCATTTCTCCCAGAACAGTGGATTTGACATCCGTAATGCCGAAATTGGCGGCGAGTTGATTGACGCGCTGAGCCTCCATTGGAAATTCGAATAGATTCGTTGAGTAGGCGTCGACATTCGTAACACCATTCAAAATAGTAAAAGCCTGGTCCAGGGCGTTGATGCCATCGGAACCGAAATACGCCGCGAAATTCCCGTCCGGCGCATAATACATAATCGGCGTAACGCGGCGATATCCCTCACCAATCACCTTTGGTGCGTTCAACTCGCCGAAAACTTGCGCGTTATAACCAATCGTGATGGTCTGATATGAGTCAGGACCGTTCGCGATGGGGCCGCCCAGCGAAAATGCCCGCGCGGACCAGTTGGCAAGAACGCACGCCACCAGCATTGTCAACCAGACTATTTGTTTGAGAAAACGCAGCATACGAACATTCATTGTCTCGATCATCATGGATTGGGAGCAAAGCTGACCCCGCCGCTTAGGTTGCCGCCAGGGAAGAATCCCAGGCCCACATTATTATTTTCGAGCAACACTCCCTGGAACGGCACTGAATGCCCGGACTGCACCACGGTGCCTTTGAACAGTCCCGTTTTTGGCGTGAGACTCAAACTCATTTGATTCGCACCATGATTCACTATTTTATTATCAAGCGGACTCCACGTCACCGAGTTGGTGATGGGCGACGTCAAACCGCCTCCACTGAACACGATCTGCGCATTCCCGAAGGCTCGGTACGCCAAAGGCGGAACCACATAGGCCGAACCGGAAATGGTGATCGCATTCGTCACGCCACCCGTGTACGGCGCCCCGGCACCACCGGGCTTCGCCCAGACACACTGGCCGCTGAAACCGTTGCTGGAAGCCCCATTGAATTGCACCCATCCGATAACCACGCCGCCGTTCTTGTATGGCGTCCCGTAAAGCGGCCAGACACCGCCCTTCGAAAGGGTCGTCTTCTGGCTCAGCGTCGCTCCGTCGGGCAAAGTCAGGTTGCACTGCACGTTGCCCAGGGTATCCACGTTGAGCGTGCCAATCCCATTCCCCATCGTTCCATTTCCAGACTGCACAACCATCGTATAGGCGCCGTTCAGTGCCGTCAGATTGGTTTTGTTGTACACGTCCAGATACGCCTGCAAGTTCAAGTTTGTGCCTCCATTGCTGACCTGGCCCGTGATTTGGTAGCCACCCTGCAAATCCAGCAGGAGACCGACGGTCCATGGACCAGCCTTCGCGCTATTCGTGCCCGAAGGGTAGCTGAATTGGCCTGAGAACGAGTAGCTCGCCCCGCCCAATTGCAATTTCGCGGTAAAGCCGCCGCCGGTGGTCGTTGTAATCGTGATGTAGCCCGAGTTTGCGCTCGTAATCCCGTTCGGATCATACACCAATCCGTTGTACACGCCCTTGACTTGGCTAAAGGTATTCGTAATCGCGACCGGAGGATTCGTAGGCGGAGGCGGAGGCGGTAATACCAGCGGAGTGATGGGCGGTGGATTGCTCACGCTGTTCGGGTTCGCGTTTGGATCGCTATTGAAAATGTTATTGTTAATCCCGACGGAAGCAACGGCCGGATTGATATATTGTTGCCCGAATAAATCGAAACCATCAACGCCAGGACCGCCCAGCATCGTCCAGGATACCAGGAAGCGCCCCGCACCATCCGAAGCAATGGCTTGCTCCATTTGCGAGCCTTTGGTCGTGGTATTGACCTGCAATTCACTGCCGGAAGTCGTCCCGTCATCGTTGAGAAATGTTCCAAACACGCCTTCCCTCGATCCGTCCTGCCCGAGGCTGGTCCAGACATCCAGGTAAGTGGCTCCGGCGCTCTGGATTTTTGGCGAGTACTGGTCGCCGTACAGTTGCGTATTGACGCGTGTCACATTTCCCCCGAGGGACGAATTGGGCGGAAATCGCCGCGAATAAATGTCCCAGCTATTATTGAGAACCAACAAGTCCTTTTCCATCCACGTGGCCATGAATCCGCCATCCGGCGCGGCCGCAAGGGCCGGATATGCGCACAAATTGCTGCTCACATTTATCAGAAACTCACCGGAGGGCGTCGCCGCTGCGGTGCCGTCGTTGTTGAAAATGCGCGCGTCAATGTCCACGCTCGGCACGCCATTGCTTACGTCAGTCCAGCGTTCCTGCTCCGAAACCCAGGCGATCGCAAAGCTCCCGTTGGCCAGGGCGGCAATAGCCGGCGAGCGCTGGTTTTTCGGTGTAAACTGATTCACGAGAGTTTCGCCACCGATTTTATTTCCCGACGCCGAGAACATCTGAAAATAAACATCCATCATGCTGCCCGGAGCCACTTGATTGAGGCTGCTATAGGCAACCACCACATTGCCGTTCAGCAACGTGGCGATGACCGGGCTGTTTTGATAGCAATTGGTCGAGCTGTTCACCATCACATCACCCGTGACCCAGTAATTGCTCGGAGAGAGAAAGCGGGCGTAGATATGCTGAAGCCCCTGCCGGCCACCCTGCCAGGTAAAGGCTGCGCCGCCGTTATTAAGCACGCAAACCTGCGCGTTTTCCTGGTCTCCGGCCACCAGTGAATTTACCCGGAACGGAATGCCCGAACTGGTCAAGTTATTCTCCAACCGCATCGCGCCAACGCCCAGGCCGTCGCCATCAATCCAATTATCCTGCCAGGTAATATAACCACCGTTGGTCGTAAAGCTGATGCTGGGATATACCTGGTCCCCCGGAAGCCGGCCTGTAATGGAGTACTCACCTCCGCCGGTGCCGAAAGAACCCTGGCCAAAAACGACTGCTGGAACCGCCACCAGAGAACACCAGCAAGCCACTATCTTTCGAGCACTCAGCGAAAATGACATAATTCGTTTGTACACTTTTATCAGGCCCCTAACTCTTTGTCCATGCTTTCTTGGTTCCAAGAACATATCTGGCCCAATATTTTTAAAGATTTCGTTTGCTAATATTCGAAATCGACATTCATTCCTACTGAATGGGCATTGTTTGCGTGGGAACGGTCACTTGTGCAAACGGCAACTCCGAATCTGAATTCCGGCGATTGCCCGATGGATCGATAATCGTCGGCGTCACGAAGACCACCAGATTCTGCTTCGACGTCGAGTTTGCCGAGCTTTGAAACAAGCGGCCCACGATCGGCAAATCGCCAAGGAACGGAATCTTGTCCTTCTGCCGCAGAACCGATTCGGTAATCAGTCCTCCCAGCACCACCGTTTGATTATCCCAAACAATGCAACTGGTCGTGACCTGTCGCACGCGGCTGTGAGGCAACGGTAACTGTCCGGTAAGCGGAGTGCTGCCCGACGCCTGCACGGTGGGAATAAATGCGCCGGGTGGATCATACCCGATAAACTCAGTGATCGTCGGAATCAAAGTCATCTGAATGGTGCACCCATCGGCACAAACGTATGGCACAACATCCAGTGTGGTTCCAAACGGGTCGGTTTCCACAGGGTAGGTAATATTCACACCGGTGTTTTGAATAACCGCGCTGCTGCCGGCTACCGGAGTTGTCGCATTGCCGCCCGTGTTGCCGCCGGTCTGGGTTCCGTCAACAATTGTCAGCACGTCGAGAACCTGGAATTCCGCCTGCCGCCCGCTGAGCGTGGTCACTTGTCCCTCGTTCAGCAAATCGGCGCCGTCTCGTTGTTCCAGGGCGTTCAGCACCACCCGGAATTGAGGATCTGTTAGAATTCCTGTGATCGTCCCCACTGTGGGAATGGTGGTGCCGGTAGTGCTGCCGGCCGTATTGAACGTATTCCGCAAGCCGGTGCTGATTAACCCATCGCTCGTAGCCGGCGCTATGGTTGTTCCACTCGCAACGTTGCCTGGAAATGTCCCGAGCGGATTCGCGGCCGTTGGCGCGCCCGTCAACGAGGGCTGCGTGCCTCCCGAACCGACGACGCTGCCTCCGTCCATCAGGAAGTTACCGAGATACCATTGAAATCCCAGCGCTCTATTGTCATTCTGG
>Ga0206865_1279_pt1 | contig 11135 bp, 11 predicted proteins | sample Alteio_BWOrgCont_39_FD_152628 | JGI IMG/M metagenome (GOLD analysis project Ga0206865, IMG submission 152628) | Enriched cells from forest soil in Barre Woods Harvard Forest LTER site, Petersham, Massachusetts, United States -... | ecosystem: Environmental > Terrestrial > Soil > Temperate forest >...
AGGCTTAGAACCTAAACGATTTTCATGGGATGTCGCGGGCCGAAGGCCCTGCTCAACTTACATAGATGGCGATTTAGACCTGCGCAGCGGTTTCTTCAGTTTTTGTTAACTGAAAGACAAGCGCCCAGATTTCCTGGGTGCTCGGGTTTTGAGGCTTCCTCTATTTTTTAGAACTGATATTTAAGTGCGAATTGGAAAAGTCGCGGGTTGTAGTTGGCGCTGGTAGAAGTGATCTGACCGAAGGTGCTGTTTTGTACCGAGTAAGTGTTATCGGCGTTTGGCGTGACTTGTAGAGTGTTGTTGGGGTTGGCGAAGTTTGTCGTGTTGGCGATGTTGAAGGCCTCGGCGCGAAATTCCAGCGTGGATTCACGATAAACGGGGAATGTCTTGAAGACAGAGAGATCCACGTGACGGAAATGAGGTCCGTAGAGTGGATTCTTGCCGGCGGTTCCGACTTGACCCGAGAGTTGCGGAGCGAAGGCGCTGGTGTCGAAGAACTCCTGAATGCTCGAACCGCCCAGGGAAGCCTTATGAAGCTGATTGGGCCTGTCCGAAAATCCGGCATTCGTGGTGAGGGCAATATCCTGCGAGTTGATGACTGTAAATGGTTCGCCGGATTCCCAGACCATAAGAGTATTCGCTTGCCAGCCTGCGGCAAGTACTCCCTCAACGCCGTGAAGACTTTTGCCGAAAGGTAGAGCGTAGTTGGCGGTCAGGACTCCGCGGTTGCGGATGTCCACGTCACTGTTGCCGTAGTCAAGCGTGTGGATCCGCGATGGAACGACGCCGTAGCCATCGTTGATCTCATTGCTGAGTCCGAGCACATCATCAAGTCCATGTGCCAGCGTGTAGTTTGCACCCAGGGTGAGACCTGCTTGTGTGCGACGGGTAAACGATAGTTGCAGCGAGTGGTAGCTCGAAGCTCCCGTGCTGAAGTAGCCGCCGATCTGAGTCACATTTGGCAAAGAGTTGTAATAAGGACGAAGCGTGTTGAAGGCAGTGGCAGAGTTGGTACCATGTGCTGTCGCCAGTGCGTTCAATGCAGTATTTGAAATAGGTGCCGGCACATTCTGGTCGTTGAAAATTGAGGCGAGGTGACGGCCCAATATGCCGGCATAGGTCGCCTGAATCACATTGCCGTCGATTTGCTTTTCCACTGTGAGGTTGAATTGCTCCAGGTAGCTGGGGCGAAAATTGACATCCAGCGTATCTGCAATCTGGCCACTCGGATTGGTAGCGCTTGATGGTGTGGGCAGTGGCGGGCCCTGCTGGAACTGGGTGATGTTGTTTGGGCAGCCTCCGTTCTGGCATAGAACCGATGAAACGAAGGGCTGGTTCTTGAGAGAGGCGTTTGATGTGTAGTTTTCCGGCACGAAGGACAATCCGAAACCACCACGGACTACCCAGCCGGGAAGGAAGGTATACGCGAATCCGACGCGCGGAGCCACATTCGTCCAGGTGGTATGCAGCCCGGCGTAGTCGTTCACCCCGTTCTCGCCAGCGACGATGATGGTTCCAGTGGCAGGATCGAAGTTGGATAGAGCATTGTTCACTTCGGTAAAGGGTGTGAAGACGTCGTAACGAACTCCGAGATTGAGTGTCAGCTTGCTCGAAGCATGCCAATCATCCTGGATGTATACGCTCGGTTCCCATGACCGGTAATGTGGAGGTATCAGGCTGTTGGATCTCTGAAGCTGCTGAAAGTTACCCTGCAGAAGTGCGGCGAGACCCGTCGGATCGGTTGTGCCGGTCGCCGGATTGACGATGGGATTGAAGCTCCATGATCCGATACCGTAGTTGTTTTGCTGATTGAATGCCTGCCGACGGATCAACGCAGCGCCAATCTTGATATTGTGGGCTCCGCGATTGATGGTGACGGCACCCTGGTATTGAAAGGTGTTGTCGACATCGAGGATCGGCAGGAAGTTACCATCCCCCAGGTCGGCGAGTCCGCTGACGCTTGCCGGGGAAAGACCAGAGGTTATTTGATTGAGATTGACATTAGGCTGCCCGAAGGCCAGATTCACCGCCTCTCCATAGTTCAGCGGGAAGGACTGGTTGTTAATGCGTGTGTAGCCGAAGGCCAACTGCAGAAGAAGATTCGAAGTGAAAGTGTGAATGTAGTTGATCTGCGCACTCTGTGCATCGTCCTTGGCATTCCCGTAGTACTGATAGATGCTGCCGCCGGGCGCAATGCTCAGACCGGCTTCGTTCACCAGCGGCAACTGCCCGGAGAATGTCGACGGAACGCGATTGTAGGTATAGCGCCCATACAACAGATTCTTCTGGTTGATCTGTTCATCGACGCGAGCATCTACGGTATCCGAGGTCAGCGTCTTTACAGGGGAGCTGACAAAAGACTGCGAAGCGCCGTTGGTTGTCGACGGGCCATTCGGTTGCGGATAAAGCAGAGCGTACTGCAACCCGATTGGATCGACGGGGCCATGCGCCAGTGCGGCAGGATCGCTTCGCAGCAGATTGTACTGCGCCAGTGTCGGCACCTGGCTGGTGACGGGGTTTTGTCCCTGGACCAGACGCAGCCCTTCGTAGTCGGCAAAGAAAAAGGTCTTGTCGCGGATAATGGGACCGCCGATCGATCCGCCAAACTGATTCTGGCGCAGTTCCGGCTTGGGGTTGTTCGCGCCAAACTGGAAGGGGTTAGCATCGAGCACATCATTGCTGAAGAACTCGTATGCCGAACCATGAAATTGATTCGAGCCCGACTTGGTGATGATGTTAATGATGCCGCCTGCAGTGCGGCCTACCTCGGCAGTATAGGTATTCGTCTGGACGTTGATCTCTTTGATTGCTTCGACGGAGGGCCGTACGCCGATGGTGCCGATGATGCGTTCGTTGTTATCCAGGCCGTCGACGAGCTCATCGTTAATGACGTCGGACTGTCCATTGACCGAGATGGCTGATGTTTGTCTGCGGTCGTCGGGACGCGCTCCACTGTTCAGGCCATTCGGCGGTCCTTCATTGGCCCCCGGGGTAATCTGTGCCAAGTTAATATAATTGCGGCCGTTCAGTGGCAGGTCCTGCACAGCCTTTTCTGTCACGGTTGAGGTCAACACCGAACTATCTGCTTGCAGCGCCGAGGCCTGCGCTGTGACCTGCACCGTTTCTGTATTCGCACCCACGTCCAACCTGGCGTCTTCGCGCGCGCGATCGCTGGCAGCCAGGGTCACTGAGGAAATTATGACCGTCTTGAAGCCGGGGCTTTCCATCTTGATGGAATAGGAACCTGGATTCAGAAGTGTGAAGGTGTAGTCTCCGGCGGCGGTTGTGTTGGCAATCCGTGTTTCTCTGGTGGCAAGATTAGTAAGCGTCACGGTGGCATTTGGGAGAATCGCGCCCGTGTTGTCCTTAACGGTGCCTGTGATATCGGCGGTTGTGCTCTGCGCTATTGCGAGCGGTGCCGCGAACAGGCAGGCGATCAGCACGCAAACGCCAAGCCCTCTCCCCAGAAGATACACGGCAATCTGTCGCAAAGGGGAATACCTTACGACGCATTTCGTTATATGCATGATAATGACGGCTCTCCTCAATACATCGTGGATAAACAGTCGTGCGATCGCTGCGGCGAGCCTCAGCGGTCGTATAGGAGGACACTTTATGATTGGTGAATCAGGACAAATGCCTACCCAATCTGGGGGAAGCAAATCTCAATGAGACTTGCCCGCTCGAACTTGCTAGATGGGCACGTTTTGATAAGAGAATTTTAGACGCATTCGTTGACAGCTCCTTAACCAACTCGCTATTAACTCATACTTAAATAGCAGTTGCCAAGATCCCATTTTGATCCTGATGAAAACAAACTACTTATTAAGTGCTAAAACGTTTATTTACAGCAAAAGAGGGGGTCAAGGTGCGCGAGGCGCCGAATGGCGGGACTGTTCGGGTAAAGGACGTGGCCCGGGTCGAGTTCGGCACGCAGGACTACAGCATCATTTCCTGCTTGAATGGCAAGCGCGCTGCGGTCATTGCCGTCTACCAGTTGCCGGGAACCAATGCTGTTCAAACGGTGGAGAGCGTTCGGAAGCTCATGGCTCAGATGAAGCAACGCCTCCCGCAGGATATAGACTATGTCGTATCGCTCGACCAGACAGCGCCGGTCACGGAAGGTATAAAGGAGATCCTCGAGATCCTTTTGATCGCTATCGTGCTGGTGATCCTGGTTGTCTATCTCTTCCTGCAGGATTGGCGCGCCACATTGATTCCCTGTTGGCCGTACAGGTCTCCCTGGTCGGCACCTTTGTCCTGTTTCCCCTGTTCGGTTTTTCGATCAACACGCTTTCGCTATTCGGGCTTGGTGCTGGCCATTGGCCTGGTGGTGGACGACGCCATTGTCGTTGTGGAAGGTGTTCAACGCCCCATCGAGGAGGGTCTGAATCCCAAGGACGCGGCTCGAAAAGCCATGGATGAGCTTTCGGGCCCGATGATCGGCATCGCCCTGGTTCTTTCGTCGGTGTTTGTCCCAACGTCTTTCATTCCGGGTATCACGGGAAGGCTCTATCAGCAATTCGCGGTGACCATCGCTAGATGGAGACGTTGCAGGAGGAGCCGCCCGATGAAGAATAAAGCCTTCTTTATCAATGGGAACCGAGGGATCGCCCGGCCCGGGCAATTTTGCAACGGGCCGTTGCAAAATTGGATTTTGAACCCTCATCCTTATATTGGAACGTTTCTTACCTAGGGGCTGAAACCTGCCGGCGTGCTTCTATGACCGAATCACTGGCCTTAATCTCTTTAGCGGCGGAATCGCAGCTCAATCGCGATGCTGCATTTCGGGAGCTGCGGGAGATGGTGCTGAACTCGGTTGCCTCCGACCATTCCAAACGAAGCTATGCCAAAGCGTTGGACGAGGTGTTCACCCTGTGCGCGAATCGCTCACAGGGTCTCTCTCGTGCTCTCCTCATGGAATATCGTGCAGCCATGCTGGAGCACAAATTGAGCGCGTCGACCGTGAACGTTCGCCTGTCCGCCGTTCGCAAGCTTATCAATGAGGCGCAGTGCAACGGAATCATCGGCGCTGAAGAGGCCGTAAACCTCGCCGGCGTCCCCAACCTCGCCCAGAAGGGAACTAGGGTGGGGAACTGGCTCACCCGGGACCAGGCCAAAGAGCTACTAACGGTCCCTGACCGCTCCACGATCAAAGGGAAGCGGGACTTCGTGATTTTGGCGTTGCTGCTGGGCTGCGCCCTTCGGCGGCAGGAGCTGGCCAGCTTGGATGTTGACGCCATCCAGATGCGCGAGGGGCGGTGGGTCTTGCCCGATCTTCGTGCCAAGGGTGGCCGAGTCCGGACTGTCGCGATCCCGGTCTGGGTCAAGCAGGGAATCAATGCCTGGATGGTAGCGGCGAAGATCGAGGACGGCCGCTTGCTGCGGCCGCTCTCCATCTCTTCTTGCAGGAACGGATTTCTAAGTACTGTCGACGATGGTGGCCGCAGAACAGGGTGCACTCCGCATTGTTACTTGTCTCCTGTCCACCCTTTGACACATGTGTAGGCCGAAACTCGATACGTATATCTACACTTTCACACGCTTCCCAACGGTCGGATAGAAGTCGTGGCGTATGACGGCCCGAATGTGTCTAGGATAGTTGGCCGAGAAATATGTCGTCAGGATGGGGAGGATGATCCTTTGTTCGAATACGTAAGTCGAAGTGATTATAAATGTGCGATTTGTCGCAACTGGGGCAACGGAATCGAAATGGACGTTGAATGGGCATACCCGTTTGGTTGAAACTACCGTAAACGCCAAGGTAGCAATAATCGTAAGGGGTTTTACAGCCGTGGCAGCGAATTTCCCAATATATGTGGCTTACGATCATGGCGGCATTCTACGCTGATCGCCTTTCGTCAAAGATCGTCCGAGAATTATGGACAAACCCAGAGCGAAGGCTTCGGCAATCTTCTGCTTGTCGGATCGGCGTTGGTAGCGATCGCGCATCGTCTAATACTTCGCGACCTTCTTCCGCTGCGCCCATCTTTTCTTCATGGCCTCGCTGATCCGCGCTCTCCCCTCGGCACTGATAACGTGCTTACGTCGCCCTGTGCTTGTGCTGCCAGCGAGCAGTGTGCGGGCTTGTTGTAGACGGGATATCTCGGCGTCAATAGCTGCGATCAGTTCAGATGTGTTCATAGGCGATCTGGAATGGCGTATCCTCGGGCTTAGGTGTGCGGGGGCTATATGTCATCTAATTATGAACTAGTCAGCGTGTCAGGACGTTTGCAGGGCATGGGGCGCGATGTCGCATGCACGGTATTCGCTGAAAAGGTATCGCTCCGCGGCACTGATGTCTATGAGTATGTTCGTCCGTTCATTACCGGTGCTCCGCGAGACTTGCAAAACGGCCTATACAAGCTGACGTTTGACGGGAGAGTGCTCTCTGCCCAGCGGCGTGGCGGAAGCTGGCTGTCTCCCATCGCGACATAGCCTGCGCGTATCCGCGATGCGCTCCTTGCCAGTCCAACGCTCTAAAGCAACGTCTCGTTTAAATCGAGCGTGATGGCCGCGCTGCCTACTTGGCTGAGCAATGCTGCAAAGTCACGAATGCCTATCGATATCTCTTCCGTCATAACTCTTACCGCTGACTGCATGCGGCTGATGCCGTCAGTCACCGTTGAGTACTCCCAGCTTACGACGCCGTTTTCTAGCATCATTGCTTTTCCGTACCGTTTGCCTTGATATGTCTGCATTCAGCCCTCGCCGTGCTAATCTCGACGCTCGATTTTCTCCGGCAATTTCCGAAACACTCGATTGAAAATCTCATGCGCGAGTTCGACTGACTCACCAATTGCCTTACTCTTGTGGACCGCTGGCGGGGAGAGGGGCCGTGAGCTTAGGTGTTCCCATTTTGGGAAGCAACGTTACGGTCTTACCGTTGACGATCAGAATTTCAAGCCACTAGGCCACGCTGGTTACGGGCTTTCCCAGAGCCAACAGCCATGCGCGGCAGTCGAGTGGGTAACTTGCATCCTCATGACGAGCGTGCCGTAGTTCGCATAGCTGACGAAGAACAGCGATGACCAGTCGCGCTCTTTTGGCGTTGTTGTGCCCTTCGCTGAGATCAAGAATCTTTTGCACAAATGGCCAGTCAGAATTTCCCATAACCTAGTTTTACGCCGTGCCTCTTCCTGCCATGTGGAAGGAAAATGAAAGCGGCAGAACAGCCCGAAGCGATCCTGCCGCTGTATACACATTTGAGAGAGCCGCCGATTAGATACAATCCTTGTCTTGTCACGTCGTGGTCAGCAGGCAAAGACACTAACGTGTACGGATTCACCTTCCGCACACCAATGCAGTGGCCTCGGGTATTGTCAGACGGTCATCTATCTGCCTACACAAGGCGTGAACGACTTTAGGCTGTACTATATTGGCTCACTCAGTTTTCGGTCTGAGCAATTTAGAACACCTTGATCGGAAACTTCAATTTACCCGGACGCGTCTGCGGTTCTCAGTCTTAAACTTCACAATCCGCAATAAGCGTAGCGGCTTCACTTCATCCGCTCCGGCACCTTCCGAAACACGCGATTGAATATCTCGTGCGCCAACTCCACCGACTCATCAATCGCGTGACTGGTCGGGATCACCCGCACGTTGACCTGTTTCTCACGAGCCAGCCTGATACCCGCGATCATGCAAGCACCCATGTAGATCAGGGTGCGATTCGGACGCGGTATGTGAGCGTTTGGATCAAACATGGCTTACCTCGCGCCACCCTGTGTGCTCCGCACGGGCTTCCTGTCTAGCTGATGGGACAGTCTACCTTGGAAGATTTCAGTGGGGAGGTATCGCCGCTTCTCGCCGCAAAGTGGACACTCCGCAACGACCCACGTGTCCGGCATCGTCAGCACGGGAGCGGGAAGTTCTGACGGCAACCTTTGCAGGGTGATGACGAAGGGGTGCAGGTGCGTGCGCGGTCCTTGGAACATGGAAACGATGGTAGGCGAACAAGAGGCGAAAGTCATCCACAACTGCAAAAGGAATTCGAGTCAGTGGCAGACGCCGTTATGGTCGCCTAAAGAGTGGCCGCGTCTTCCAAACGGAACCACCGTACATCGGAAACCGCGATGGCATCGACATAGGTGCCGTTACTCTCTAAGGTCGCGACCGCTCCCCTGAAGCCGAAGATATCCGCACCAGTCACCCACTGCATTCCAGCGGTATTCGAGGGGTTGATGTCATAGTAATTTGCGCCAGATGCCTGACCTGCGGGTACTGGATGCTGGCCGGGATTATTGAAGAACACTTCATTGGCGTGAAGGTTGATGAGTTGAAAAACAATCTCAACGGTTAGATTGGGCATCGACGCAAGATCGGGGGAGAGCGCGTAGTTGACGACTAGCCGCAGGTTGGGGCTAAAGGGGTTGAAAAGGCTTGCGCTCGCCCCGGTCGCTGCGTTGAGCGTTTCAACACTGATCTGAATGGACGGCATTACGACTCAATCCTCCGACTTTCGCGGGTTGGCTCTCAATCATAGCGGCCGGAGCGCATCTTAGACGCGCTCGGAATCGGGATTTGCGGAGAGGGGTTTGGTCGTACTGAGGACTGCTTTTGGGGACTGCGAGTGGGAACAGATTGTCTTCAGGGTATGCTTTCCCATTTTGGGAAACAACGTTTACGGTCGTACCTGTTAAGGCTTCACGACAGTAATGTTATTCACGACAGACTTTACGCCGTGCACCTTCTTGGCGAGCTTTTCCGTCTGCGCTGTTTCTTTTTTCGTCGGAAGACTGCCTATGAGCGTGACAACGCCGTCCTTCACATCTACGACAATCCCAGCGCCGCCGGGGAATGCTGCCGCGAGCTTGGCCGCAACGTAGTCGTGAATGGCGTCATCGGTCACCGGCTGCGTCTGGCCAGCAATAGCGGTTGACACCAATGCCATCTGCGGTGCGAGAAACAATAGGAGGAATCGGTCGGTCTTCATATTTGCAAGCGAGTGTACACCCCCCGGCGTGGGGCTATGCGTGACCGCACGTCATCTCGCTGTAGATCGAAACGAAGCATTCCTGCTCCTTCCTCCACTATGATTGATCTCGTTTGAAGTCGTAAGCACGACCCGATGGCGAATCCTGAACATCTCGCGAAGCTCAAGGAAGGGGTCGAGGCTTGGAATCAGTGGCGGGAAGAGCATCGTGGCATTTACCCGGACCTCATCAACGTGGACCTCAGCAACGTGGACCTCAGTCATGCCAACCTCAGCCGTGCGAACCTCAGTGGAGCGAACCTTAGCCGTGCGAACCTCGACGGGGCGGACCTCAGCAACTCGCAGTTCCTTATGGCGCATCTCGTTGAGGCCAAACTCAATGGGGCGAATCTCAGTTGGGCGAACCTCATCGGCGCGAATCTCCGTGGGGCGAACCTCAATGGGGCGGACCTGAATGGGACGCACCTCAGGGAGGTGATCCTCAGTCAGGCGATCCTTACTGGGGCCACCTTAGTGGGGCTGATCTGAGTTTGGCGGTCTTAATTGGTACTACGCTTGAAGATGCAAATCTTCACGGTTGCACGGTGTATGGTGTCTCGGTCTGGGACGTTCGACCGAGAGGTGCAATCCAATCAAATTTGGTGATCACACCGTATGGACAGTCGGCCATAGAAGTTGACAACCTTGAGGTCGCCCAATTCATTTATTTGCTCTTGAAGAACGAGAGAATCCGAAATGTGATCGACACGATCACTTCCAAGGTCGTGCTGATTCTTGGACGATTTACCGATGAACGAAAGGTGGTCTTAGATGCGATTCGCGATGAACTTCGCAAGCGCGATTACCTGCCCGTTCTCTTCGATTTTCAGAAACCCGAAAGCAGGGACTTAACCGGGACAGTGAGCACGCTGGCGAATATGGCGCGATTCATCATTGCCGATCTCACCGATCCAAGCAGTGTGCCACACGAACTGGCTACAGTCGTCCCAAGCACCATAGTTCCAGTTCAGACGATCCTCTTGAATGGTCAATGAGAATATGCAATGTTTGCCGATTTGAAGTGCAGATATCACTGGGTGCTCGAACCGTATCAATACGAGTCTGAGCAGTCGTTGATGGAACATTTGGTCGATGGAGTGATAGCTCCTGCGGAGGCTAAGGTAAAAGGACTCAGAGACAAACTGTGACACGGGGAACAGCCAATCGAGTGCATCGAGGAAAGCTGCGACGCGTTCAAGCGAATGGTGCTGGCGAAGGCATCGAAGATTCCGCCGAATTGGGAAGACGCTGAAATCCGGCAGCGGGTGATGGACTGCGCGAACCACGCTTGGATACCCAGATGGACAAGGCGCGGTTGCGTCGCTATCAGATGGCGAAACAGGTTTATGGCCTCTAGCGGCGTTTGGGTCGCGTTCGCTTATGGTGACATGCGCAGACGCACCAGATGATCGCATCCGGCATGCCGCCTTCCATAATCTGCGGATCGTACGTGCGACTCCCCGGACACAATTCGCGACCGCCGTGAGTCGCGCACTTCACTTCGAAAACCTCGCAGAGGTTCGCGAAGAATGCCTCAGGCTCAGAACCGGGCGCAAACCGATGACGCTTCACAGGTTCCCATGATATTGAATTACTAAGTTTCCGCGCAGGTTCAGGTCTGAAATCCACCGCCCTTTATCTCGGCTCAAAGTCGCTCAACTTGAATGGTAGGCGCGGCAGATCAGAGTCTTCGATATTGAAAGTCGTGTGCTCAAGATCGACCAGCTTTTGCAGTGTGCGCAATGCCCATTTAGGGTAGTGTTCGGCTGCCACAATTTTCATTACCAGATGATCGAGGTCTACCCGTACGCTGATACCGAGTAATTTATTTCTCCGTTCTCGCGCAAATCGGGCGGGTCGGCGTTGGTGCAGACAACGCGTACCTCCCTCTCATGTTCATTGCTAAGTCTTTTCTCGAAGATCGGCCTGAGCGGATCGATCTCTACATCAGCACCGACATTGAAGTCACTTTCCTCATCGCGATAACTGACTTGGCCTATAACGAAACGCCTTTGATCTGCTTGCAGCGAGTCTTTCAACCTACCGACGGTGGTCGCGATTGCGACACCGTCTAATCCCTTTGTATAAAGCTTCCACATTGCCACTGATTCATGAGCGTTCATGTGCCAGCAGCTTACCGCTGCTTTCTTGACGGTTCTGG
>Ga0206865_1282_pt1 | contig 10774 bp, 6 predicted proteins | sample Alteio_BWOrgCont_39_FD_152628 | JGI IMG/M metagenome (GOLD analysis project Ga0206865, IMG submission 152628) | Enriched cells from forest soil in Barre Woods Harvard Forest LTER site, Petersham, Massachusetts, United States -... | ecosystem: Environmental > Terrestrial > Soil > Temperate forest > O...
TGGGTCATATTGCGGCGGTTCTGGTCCGGGTGGAGACAGGCATTGATTCTCGTCCAGCCGGAGACCGTTGTGCGATGGCACCGGGCCGGCTTCAGGCTCTATTGGATCTGGCTCTCGCGGCATCGAGTTCGCGCGGGCAGGAAGTGCAAGGACCAGAGAAAAATCATTACGGCGCTGGGGCGCGAGCTGTTGGGTTCATCTGGGCGATCGGGATCAAGGCAGAAACGGCAGCCAGGCAACGAATAGCCGCCTGACGAAAAGCACGGGCAAGAGCAAAAACCTTTCCAAAGAATGAAAAAACAAAAACAACCCAACCAATGAGCAACTCCACCAAATACGAGGACAGAACCAGCAGCAGCCCGAGCACGCACGAAGGAGAACCCTCGGAATCTCTATGCGACAGGCTCAGCCGGACTCGCGACACTAGTCAGAGGCAGCTCCCGACGGATCATGATTATGCGGTTTCGACCCGCGAATATCAGACTGATCAATCGTCGCTCAAACCTGCTCTGAATGCTGCTGGCCCTGTCCTCGAAAAACAACGACAAAACAAACCCCCCGACTCGCGCGGATTGACGCGGTCACTCCATATCAGAGATTTACCAACAAATGACTAAGGAAAGTGACTCCCCTACTTCCAACCTGCCGCCAGGGTCAGTCCAGCCCGACCCGGTGGAGCAGCTCCTTAAAGCGAGGGTCATCGCGCACGGGATCGAAGAAGGGATGGACCTTGAGGTACTGCACAATCATGGATTGTTCCTGGTAGGCCCGTTCCATCCAGGCAAATGCCTGCTCCTTGTCGCCGAGTCCCAGATAAGCATTCACAAAAGCTGCAGCAGGGACGTAGCCTTTCTGCTGGCGACGTTTTAATTCCTCAACGAGGCCCATCGCTTCGGGCCGACGTCCGGCTTGCGCATACGCGTGGACGAGCACGCCGATAATCGCCGGGGTGCGGTCGCTGAGAGCCACGGCCTTTTCCAGCACAGGAATCGCTTGGTCCGCTGCACCCTTTGCAATCAGCGCGTATCCGAGGAACCACAAATCCCCAGGATTATCCGGGTATACGGCCAAATCGCTGCGCAATTCTCGAATGGCCTCATCGTAGTGGCGTGACTGGAACAGGGTCCACCCAAGATCATGGCCGCCGACAGTTAAGGGGTCGAGCTCGCGGCCACGCCGCTCCCACTCCAGTGCCTCCTCCGTACGTCCCTGGCACAGTAACCATCCCGCATAAGCGGCGTGCGTCCAGGCGTCGTTCGGGCTCAGCTCCAGCGCCCGCTTGAATTCACGCTCGGCATTGCTCCATTCCCACTGGCCCTGGTATGCAGCTCCCAGCAGCAAGTGTGGTTCAGGAAGCGTCGGGTCGAGCTCCAGAGCCTTTCTTGCAGCGCTGATCAATTTTGGTTGCACTGATTTGGGAGGAACTCCGCCGGCCGGCGTGCCGGCTTCAAAGTAGGCATTTGCGAGGCCAACGTAGGCCGGAGCGAATGTCGGGTCCTTTTGGATTGCTTCTTCAAAGTACTTGATACTCCTCTGAGCATCGGCCTCGGTGTAAAGCGCCACCGACCGTCCTTTGAGATAACTCTCATAGACTTCAGGCGATACCCGGCGCGCAGCTACAAGTTGAGAGCGTTCCTCGTTGGAGAGGGAGACCTCAACTTTTTCGGCGATCGCCTGTGCCACGCTGCTTTGCAAGGCGAGCACATCCGAAAGGTCGCGGTCGTAGGTCTCAGACCAGAAGTGCTCGTCGGTCGATGCGCGAATCAACTGCGCGTGAACGCGAATCCGGTTGTCTTCTCGTATCACGGATCCTTCAACGAGCGCATCCACTCCGAGCGTCCTGGCAACTGCCGGCGCCGAGAGCTTGGTGTCCTTGAATTGCATCACCGATGTGCGGGAAATAACACGCAGGCCACGGATCATCGATAGACGTCCAATCAATTCCTCGGTCATACCGTCGGCAAAATATTCCTGTGCCGGATCTCCGGAAAGGTTTACCAGGGGTAGCACCGCAAGAGAGCGGATCGGTTGTTGGGTCTGCTGGCGACTATGTCGAATCCATACTCCAGCGACCACCACAAAGACAAGGCAGGCGGCGAGCAGCGGCCATCGCAGTTTCAGGGTTCTGTTGCCGCTCCCGGGGACGCCGCCAACTTGAGCGGCCGGAGCCTGTGCAGTGTCTAAGGGTGGCTCGGTTGGGGCTTTCCCTGGCGAGGCAGGGAATGGCATGGGCGGCGGCTGCGGGGGAGCGTCGTCCAGGATGGCATGATTCCCATTCTCCGGTGCTATTTGAAGCTTCCGGCCGCGCACCCACGCGTCCAATTCCGCCCGGGAGGCATAGACCGAGCCTATCCTGTCGTGCAGATGCCGGTGCACCGGCATCCCTTCGCGCTTTTCCCAGCGCTGAACGGTGGTCACGTCGCGGTTGAGGTAGGCCGCAATTTCCTTCCACGAGTCCAGGCGGTCTTCGGATGGTCCGACGGTTGGCAGTGTGCCTGGGGGTGGGTGGCCCATCGCACTCTCCTGATCGGTCAGTGATTTCTGCCCCGGAATTGTAGCTTGCCGTGCGGCAGAAGGCACGGCAAAAGACGGTATTCGACGGCAAATCGACAGTTCTGCGCTTTGCAGCTTGGAATCGCCTCCGGAATGTCCGATTGTCTGGGTGCGTCGCGGTTCGGTGACTGACCGAACGGAGGTGACTACATGAGCTGGAATTGGGATCCATGGAGGAGTGTGTCGGAGGGCGTGACAAGGCCGGGCGGCCACGTAACCGCAGTGCCCTGGGGAGACAGCTTCGCCCTGTTTATTTCCGATCCAGGCGGTGGGATTTACGCGATCAAGGCCGTACTAGGCTTTGGCTGGGAATTGGTGCCAGGACGCAGCAGTACGCCTGGTGCTCACGTTACGGCGGTAGCGTCGGGAGACCGCTTCACGCTGTTCATGGCCGATGTCAACGGTGAAGTCTTCACGACCTCAGGAGTCCCTTACCAAGGTTGGCAACCTTGGACCAGCGTGTCGGAAGGAGGCACCAAGCCCGGCGCTCCGGTCACCGCAGTGCCCTGGGGAGACAGCTTCGCCTTATTTCTCGCCGATCCCAACGGCGGGATTTACGCGATCAAGGTCGTACCAGGCTTTGGTTGGGAATTGGTGCCAGGACGCAGCAGTACGCCTGGTGCTCACGTTACGGCGGTAGCGTCGGGAGACCGCTTCACACTGTTCATGGCCGATGTCAACGGTGAAGTCTTCACGACCTCAGGAATCCCTTACCAAGGTTGGCAACCCTGGACTAGCGTGTCGGAAGGAGGCACCAAGCCCGGCGCTCCGGTCACCGCAGTGCCCTGGGGAAACAGCTTCGCCTTATTTCTCGCCGATCCCAGCGGCGGGATTTACGCAATCAAGGCCGTACCAGGCTTTGGTTGGGTCAGCGTATCTGAAGGCAGCAGCACTCCCGGCGCTCCGGTTGCGGCAGTACCGTGGGGAGACAGGTTCGCCTTGTTTATTGCCGATCCCAACGGTGGGGTCTACACCGCAGCAGGAGATCCTCTAGCAGGCTTTGGCGGGTGGAGCAGCGTGTCAGAAGGAAGAACCGCCCCCGGCGCACCAATCACTGGAGTTTCTTGGGGAGCAACGGGTTTCGCGCTATTTGCCGCTGATCCCAACGGCGGAATCTATAGCACCTCTTGGAACCCAAATAAGACCAAAACCATCTCTTTGGACTTTCTGCAGCGGAAGTTCGATGTGTTTTTCAATCATCGAGCGTTCCCGCCATTTCAAATTCGCTTGGACAGCAAAGAACACAAATGGGCACAAAGCGAGCTGTCGCTTGACCAGCTCGATCCCGTCAATCCTAACGGAGGCAACTATGTTGCTTGGAAGGAGATGAGTCTGCCGGCGGATGAGTTGACGGTTTCCGAGGGTGTAAACCGTCGTATTTATTTTCAAGAATTAAAAAGCGACGGAATAAAAGTGAACGTGGTCCCCGGCCAACCTGTTGGTGTGGAGGCTGTAATTCACTTTGAGACTGGGGGACCGCTTGAAATCAAAGTGGAGGGTAGAGTCGCGGAGGACGTTGACATTACGGAGTTCAAAATAACCCTCAAGCTGGAGTTTGATCTATACCCTGGCACAGACCCGACTCTAACCGGCAAGGTAGACCTAGTCGGTTTTCTCGATGAGATAGACCAGGCAATGAAAGCCGCAAAGGTGGAGATAGACGCGATAGGACCACCCCCTCGTCTCAAGGTTACGGTTCAATTCAGGGGAGAAACGATTAAAAAATTTGGGACTGTCAGCGATGATCCTCGAGGACAGATCCAAAGCGAACTGCTCAAAAGGTTCATCAATTCCGACGCGAAGGCACACCTCGACGTCTCGGGTCAGCCCGACGTCTCGAGCTTACTCGAGACTAAGTTCAACTCCGCAATCAAGGGGATGCTGACGAATTCACAACCTGCGGATTCGAGTAACCTTTTTACCCGTGCCTCTCTTAACAAAGCGGTGACCCGGTGGCTGCTGGGCGGAGACTTTGATATAGTCGGAATCTCAAGTAACGATCAATCGTTAACTATCAACTACACGGTGCCGGACGGCCAACTCCCACCATTTCCGGAAAATCCGCAACCACCGCTACCCCCGCTCGATCCCGCCGAGCCGCTGGCTCAGATCGAGCATATCGTCGTACTGATGATGGAGAACCGCTCCTTCGACCACATGCTCGGTTACCTCAGCAAGGAGGGAGGGCGCACAGACATCGACGGGTTAAAAGGTGGTGAGAGCGTTCAGTATCAAGGAAAGAACTACCCGTCGTTTCACTTGCCTGGAACGCAGTTCGTCCACAGCCCCTGCCACGAGCATAATGGCGTTGATGCTCAAATAAATGATGGCAAGTGCGACGGATTCGTGGCCTCCTACGTCGGAGAATACCCAGACGCCGATCCCGGAGAAATCATGGGGTATTACGACGGGAGTCAGGTAAAGACTTACGACGGATTGGCCAAGGAGTTCCTAGTTTGCCAGCGCTGGTTCCCGGCCCATCCGGGACCAACTTTCGTGAATCGCTTTTATCTGTTGACCGGGCGGCCAAATCGTGACCCTTCGGGGAGCTTTGAGGTCGATAACTTCTCAGGAGACAACTTCAGGCCAGTACCTACCAACACCATATTTGATCATCTCACCGATCACGGCGTGTCATGGCATTTCTATGAGCAGCGCTATTGCACATTGCGTCTGTACTCGCGCTACACGTTCGATGACACCTTCATTATTGATGCCAATGACGATACGAAGGGGTTCTTCGCGAGCGCGGCGGCAGGAACCTTGCCTTCTGTATCTTTCATAGATCCAAACTTCATTGACGAGCCAGACGGCCAGGACAATGACGACGGAGCTCCCTCTGACGTTTTGGCGGGGCAGCATTTCGTCGGTAGCGTTGTCAAAGCCCTCATCGAGGGTCCTAAATGGGAAAAGACTTTGCTCGTAATCACCTACGACGAGCACGGTGGATTCTACGACCACGTGAACCCGCTTGATCCGGCCTATCGTGCCACCGCAGTACCAGTCTCAGGACGATGGTCTCTACCTGACTACAATGGCGATTACTATGGCGTCCGCGTTCCAGCCCTTGTTGTATCGCCCTGGGTTGACCGGGGCGCGGTCAGCAACATCGTGTTCGATCACACGTCGATTGCCAAGACAATCATTAAGCGCTTTATGAGAGCCAACCCCCCGGATATGGGGGAGCGCGTCGCCGCAGCAAACGACCTATCGATGATTCTGCGGTTAACCCCAAGGCCCGAAAGACCAATCATTACTATCCCCACGCCACCGGCAAGACCTGCGCTGGCCCAGATGGTAACTTCTTCATCCGATGGCCGAGACTTTAAGGACGTAATGCGGGAACTGCGTGCCCGTTACCCGATTCCGCGTCCCGTCCCGGTAACTGTTCCCTGATCCTCTTCTTAGCCGGGACAGTTTCCCCCAAACGCTGCATTAGAAACAGAGGCAGGGAGGGCTCGTCTGCGTTTAACCGCTTGTTCTGTCTAGCATGACTGATTTTGACTGCGCCTTCATCCGAAGGCGTTGACACAAGAGGAGGTTGACATGATCGGAATGAAGTTCTCGTTTGTCTCGCGTTTTATCTCAGTTTGCGTCGGGCTTCTCGTACCGGCTTCGGCATTGTGCCAGAACGTGGCGGCCGACTGGAACGCGATCGGACGCAACACAATCGTGATCGTAGGGCAGAAGCCGCCTTCCTCGTCCGGAATCTTCTTTGCATACGAAACTGTGGCCATGTATGACGCGGCCAACTCAATCCAGCGTCGCTACCGGCCGTTCGCCGTGAGTGTCGATGCTCCCAAAGGAGCGTCCGTCGATGCCGCGGTGGTCGCGGCGGCGCACGACGTTCTGGTCCATTACTTCCAAGGTCAGCAAGGGGTTCTGGATGCGTTGGAGGCGAATTCTCTCAGCCAGATCGCCGATTCCCAGGCGAAGACGGACGGCATAGCGGTGGGCCAGGCCGTTGCTCAACGATGGAACGACCTGCGGGCGGGCGATGGCCTTGAGGCGCCAATCCAGTATGTCTGGGGCCATGGTCCGGGCATCTGGGAACCCGTGCCACCCTTTCCTCCGCCGGTAACTCCGTGGCTGCCGTACTTCAAGCCGTTCACGTACGCCCACGGCTCCGACTTCCGGTCCCAAGTCCCTCCGCCCCCAGCTCTGAATAGCGCCATCTGGGCCCTGGACTTTAACCTCACGAAATATTATGGCGCGCTAGACGACAGCCTTCGGACTCCCAAAGAGACCGAGATAGGGCAGTTCTGGTCCGACCACCCTCTGGCCCAGTATTCTTCAGCAATTGGGCGCCTCATCGCCGACCACAAACTGTCGACGATGCAGTCGGCGCGGCTGCTGGCCATGACGTACGTGTCGTACGAAGACGCTCTGATCGCGTGCTTCGATGCCAAATATCATTACGCGTTCTGGCGCCCCTACACCGCGATCCACGATGCCGACACCGACGGCAATCCGTTCACCACCCCGGATCCGAACTGGACGCCACTGGTCGTTACTCCCGGGCATCCGGAATACCCCGCCGCCCATGGGTGCGCAGCCGGGTCATTTGCCGTCACTATCGCCCAGTTCTTCCACTCCGATGCGGTTCCCACCCACTTCTCCAGCGCCGTCACCGGAACCACGCATGACTTCCCGAAGCTTAGCGATGAGGTTCAAGAAGTGGATCTGGCGCGGATTTACGGAGGGATGCACTACCTAACGTCTGTGCTCGAAGGAAATGTTCTGGGTGAGGCCGTGGCGCGGCACGTGGTCTCGAAGTACTTTCAACCGCTTGAGCGATAGACGGACCCTGATTCATCATTCAACGCGCGACGAACCTGGGCACTCACCGAAGAAATGAGAATAGGAGGCTCGCGTTTACGGCGGAATACATTTTCGAACGACCAGGCAGCAGGCCTGCCTGGCAAGGGTGTCGGCAGAACAGTCTACAGGAACAACCTGCGTGCTGCGCATGGCAATGACGGGAATGATGACTGTGATCACAACGACTGAATGACCAGCTCGAGAACGGCTCCCCATTCGTGCCATGCAATCCGAGGATTGTGCGGTCACGTTGTCCGAAGACGAGACCGCACACGTTCTCTGTCCCGAAGTTGTGACCTACTGAGTTTGGGTGACGCGTTTAAACAACTACAGGTTGGCGCTAAGCTCTGATCAAAGGCCTTCAGAGGCCACGCTTTCCAAATTCTAGGAGAGTAACAAGTTGTCCCGAGGTTTGCTCTCGACTCAGGCCCTTCATAACTGCGCTACACTATCCAACCGGCACAAATGATCGGGCAGTCCAGAGGACTACGAAGGCTTCGAATCGCGTGAGGCAGAAGTGCTCCTAGTCCAGCGGGATGTGCGTCTGAACAAGCTCGAATATGGTGAGCATCGATTCAATGTTCAATATGGCTGTGTGGGCGTCTCGGAACTCCTCATAACGAATGTGACCCAGGGGAACAAGCCCACAACACAGAACCGGCCAGGGAGAACAACCTCCTACCGAGTGCTTTGTTTGAAAGCTAGAAAATGCAATCGCCCATACAAACGATCAAGCGCTACGGCCGAGTATCCAATGGCAGCACCACAGGTTCGTCTGCGGTGATTTCGGGGAGCGGTCGAACAACAGGCTCATCCACAGTAATGTCGACGTCGTTTTCGAGAGTCGCAGGGCCTAGCAGCTGTCCAGCCATGGCCTGAGCGCGCCCGGAGGTTCCTGTTTCTAAACCTCTACCTAAAAGCGCCGCAGAATACCGAAACAAAACGGCGTTGGCCCGGTGGGAAACGTTTGCGCCCATTCTGTGCCGAAGCGGGGGACAAATGCAATGAACCAACCCCACTTTGACCCCAAGAGGCTGGCGCCCCTGGCAACCGGATCGGCAATGTTCAATGCCGAGTGGCCCGCGGGGAGCGTTTTTTGCCCAACTTCGTACAGAAGCTTTGCTCGCATGCTCAGTGCTAGCCATTGCGCATCATTTTCCACTCCTCGGTAGTACCAACTCCTGATCGCTATGGGGAGCGAACTCTCATACATAGCTGGATTGTTGGCTAACTCTTTTCGCTTGTTGGCGTCCCCGACGGGATTTGAACCCGTGTTTACGCCGTGAAAGAATCCGTTCAACACGCAAGATTAACGCACCGCTGAGAATCTGAATGCATCGGAACGAATCCCAGCAACAGGAACGAACACCTTAAGTGGTCCGCAGAAGTCCGCGGGCGCTTACAGATGCTTGATGCTCAGTCTCCGGATAGTAGCCGGGTACGCAGCAACTTGCCGAAGACACAGATCGATCTGACTAGGTCAATGAGCGCTTTGGCTTGTGGCGCGACAGGACCTACCTAAGCGGCTTTCCCCGGGCGTCGGTCGTGACGTGCGCCAGCAACAGGATGACGTCGAGCAGCCACCAGACGCCGAGACATCCCAACGTCAAAAGCTTGCCGATGCCCGCACCGGCGTTGCCGAGATAGAATTGATCGAGGCCGAGGCCACCGCCGAGTATGGAGAAGGCGAGGGCATGTGCCCAGCTCCGATCCGAGAAGACTCCGGGAACGTCCCCCAGGGGGAACCACGGGCCCGTCCCGACACGCACGAGCGTGCGTGTCGAGACCTGACGTCGGCCGGCCATGCGCTGGAGTTGAATCGAGCGATAGGGCCCGACGGCCTCCCCGTTCAGAAGAGCGAAGAGCTCGGTGCCTACCGGATCGGATGTGGCCTGAAGAAGCTTCCAGGGCGCCGGAGACACCGAAAGGGCTCGTGACGATCCTTCGAGCGCGACGCGGTAGGCCCACTCGTCGCGCGAGGCCGCTAGGTAGGCCGTAGTGCGCTCGTCACCGCTCACGATCGCGGCCAGTGCCCCGGCCACGTCTGCCGGGTGCGTCGGATCTCCCCCGTGTCGAATCGCGACGTGACGAAACTCCTGCCACCGGATGGCGAGCTCGTCGTCGGACACAGGCGGAAAGAGTAGGATGACCTTCGGCCACAATCCGAGCCGGCGGATCTGTTCCACCTCCCACTGAACGCCTTCCGTGCGGCCGACGGTCATGACGATGAGTCGGGCCGCCGCCAACCATTCCTGGATGTCGCGTGTCCATGACTCTGCTGGCAGTTCTTCCCGGGCCGCACCAATCGGCTGACCTGCGCTGCCGGGTCGGCTGATGGCCACGACCGGACCATAGCTCCAGAGATGCCAGGCGATGACCTGTTCGAAGCGCTCCCGAGCGGGAGCAGTCAGGCGGTCGAGCCAGGTGCGACGCCCCGCGCGGTCTGTCCGCATCCGGAGGGCGTCGTCCTTGAAGGACCGAAGATAGAGCACGGGCGCTCGGTCATCCCGCGAGAGCAGCTCAGAGGCTCGCAACGTCGCGGTCGCGCGAGCTAGGCGAAGCAGGAGGCTCCCCGCACAGAGAAGCGCGATGCTGATGATGGAGCCCTCCATGGCATTGGAGCCGCCCGCGTCAGGGCAGACGACCGCCCCGCCCGCGATGTAGGCAAACGCCAGCCCCCCGCTCAGCGCGTTCAGGGCGACGAGCATCAGGCCGAGGATCACGGGCAGTTGCCTCCTGAAACCAAACAGCGGTGGTCCCACTCCTCGCAACTCGGCACTCGACGGCGCCTGGTCCGACGGCCGGGTGCCGGTGGCATCGCCGACCAGAGTGTCCGCCGCTATCAGGTCCCGCAACGCGATCACGGTCAAGGTGATGAGGCCGAAGAGGAAGAAGAAAGGGACTAACACTCCGAGCGGCATCAGGAGGATGCCGGCGATGGCGCTGGCGAGCACGGACACAAAGGTGATCCGGGAGCGGCGCCTCCTCGAGCGTATCCTCCCCCGTAGGTCGACCAGGCTGTCGAAGGCGGGTTCGGACGTCGGAGGGTGCGAACGCCGTGACGCCTGGCCACGTCTCGGCTGTCGTTCCCTACCGAGCAGCCATCCGAGGCGCTCCGAAAGGATCGACGCGACGGTCACAAGCAGGTGGAGTCCGAAGCCGATGACGGCGAGCCCAGCCACGCCGCCGACCCGATACCCGATCCCTTCGTCGCATCGGCGGCCGCGCGAGGTGCCGGCGCCGGTCAAGGATTCCCCGAGGGAAGTGCGACTCGGCTCGGTCCACGAGGTGGCGTGCAGATTGATCATCGGCCAGCGAGGCGTGGGCGCGGGAACGACGAGCACAGCCAAGATCGCCACGTGACACGCGAGGACTACCGACCCGACAGGTCGCGCGCCTC
>Ga0206865_1283_pt1 | contig 10741 bp, 8 predicted proteins | sample Alteio_BWOrgCont_39_FD_152628 | JGI IMG/M metagenome (GOLD analysis project Ga0206865, IMG submission 152628) | Enriched cells from forest soil in Barre Woods Harvard Forest LTER site, Petersham, Massachusetts, United States -... | ecosystem: Environmental > Terrestrial > Soil > Temperate forest > O...
CTCGAAACGTCTTATGAGCTAGTCAATCCAATGACAGCAGATATGACGGTCATGCGCACTAACTTGTGGCCTGGCTTGGTTAATACTATGCTTTACAATAAAAGCCGCCAACAACACCGCATACGCCTATTTGAGATAGGGACTTGCTTTGTCATGCGTAATGGTCATCTTACACAACCCCAACGAGTAGCTGGATTGATAACAGGCTCGGTATTTCCTGAACAGTGGGGTGAAATTGCTCGAGATGCTGATTTTTATGATTTGAAAGGAGATATCGAAGGACTTTTCCCACGTTCGTTAAAAGATCAATTGGTTTTCCAGCCTGAGACGCATCCAGCCTTGCACCCTGGCCAAACAGCGGGCATTTATCATCAAGATCAAAAATTAGGGGTAGTAGGGTCCTTACACCCTTCGGTTCTTCAAGTCTTAGAATTAACAAGCAAGATATTTGTGTTCGAATTAGATTTAAATTTGCTGCAAAAAACAGGATTAGGCCAATTTCGCGAAATCTCTAAGTTCCCAGAAATTCGTCGAGATATTGCGATTCTGATAAATCAGGCTATACCAGCTAGAGAGATTCAGGATACAATAAAAGAGATTGCAGGTGATTGGTTAAAAGACGTTTTTATTTTTGACGTGTATCAAGGGAAAGGAATCTCACCTGGTCACAAGAGTATTGCATTGGCTTTGATTTTACAACATCCAATGCGTACTTTAGTAGATGATGAAGTGGCTGAGTTGATGGAGCGCGTTATCGCAACATTAAAAGGGAAATTAAGAGCTGAACTAAGGAGTTGATATGACGTTAACGAAAGCGGATCTTGCAAAGCACTTAGATGAAGAAATTGGTTTAACTAATCGAGAAGCAAAGGAGATTGTTGAATTATTTTTTCAATACATTGGTGAGGCATTAATCAACGGGCAACAAGTAAAAATATCAGGGTTTGGTAATTTCACTCTTCATGATAAGAAAGAACGTCCTGGACGCAATCCTCGGACCGGTGAAGAAGTGCCTGTTACTGCACGCCGTGTTGTTACTTTTCATTGTGGTCAAAAACTTAAAGCTCGTGTTGAAAAATATGCAGGAAAGGGAGCGAAAGAAACCTCAGGAGAGCAAAAGTGAAGCGTAAGCAACGGTTTGCAAAAGGCTTGCCTGCAATTCCAGACAAATTGTATTTCACTATTAGCGAAGTGAGCCAGCTTTGCGCGATAAAAGCTTATGTACTGCGCTATTGGGAGCAAGAGTTTTTGCAATTAAGGCCGGTCAAACGTCGAGGTAGACGTTATTATCAACAGCATGACATTATCCTCATTCGTCAAATACAAAAATTGCTCTATGAGGATGGGTTTACTATCGAAGGTGCTAGATCACAACTGTCAAGCACGCCTGAGAGGGTAAGTCAATCAGTAAAAATTAATGAAACAGTAAAAAAAATTATTGCAGATCTTGAAAGTGTTTTGCAAAATCTGCAATCAGAAGCAATCCTCGGTGATGGTCGGTAGTCTGCACCTCACCGGGAAGTGTTAGAAAGTAAGCCATTAGATTAGAGGTTAGGTCTGTAAAAGTGTTAACAGACTGGGTTGAAGCTGCTTTTCATTGTCGGATTTTCGGCAATGGCATGGGTTGTTCATCAGCAAATCAATTTATCTGTGGTTTATCAGTCTATCGACGGGGCGTGGCGCAGCCTGGTAGCGCACTTGCATGGGGCGCAAGTGGTCGCCGGTTCAAATCCGGCCGTCCCGATCAAATTTAGTGGGGTCTGAGGAGTTCAACGGATCCTGCATACTAAAGCTACGGTTCTCGGAGTAAGTTTTTGTCATGCCAGTGAAAGCTAGCATCTAGGTTTTTCAAGAGTATCTTACTAACGCTGGCATGACAAAACTGTGAACCGTAACAAAATAAACGGCTACAACGCACCAAATTGTGATATCGCAAGGAATATAGCGTGGAAAAAATTTGGTTAAAAAGTTATCCTCCTGGAGTGCCGGCAGAAATCGATGCTGATGCATATCAATCAATAGTAGAAGTTTTTGAAAAAAGCTGTCAGCAAAATCATGATCTTCCTGCTTTTTATAATTTAGGTACAACGCTGACATATCTGCAACTAAATAAATATACCCAATATTTTGCAGCTTATCTGCAACAAGAACTTAAACTTAAGAAAGGCGACAAGTTTGCTATCATGCTGCCAAACACATTGCAGTATCCTATTGCCCTATTTGGAGCGTTGCGTGCTGGATTAACGGTTGTTAATGTCAATCCACTGTATACCGAAGATGAATTAGTCCACCAATTAAATGATTCTAGCACTCAAACGCTTCTGGTTATTTCCCATTTTGCCTTAACCGTACAAAAAGCACTTCCACGTATGCCTGCGGTCAAAAATGTGATGATAACAAACCTGGGAGATTTGTTAGCGCCGCTAAAAGGCTTAATGATAGATTTTGTTTTAAAATACGTGTACCGAAAAATCCCTCGTTGGGATATACCACAAGCTATTCCATTTAAACGAGCAATATCGAAGGGCAAGTCGCTTTCTTTTACTAACGTCCCATTGACTAATCAAGATATTGCTTTTCTGCAATACACGGGTGGCACCACAGGGATTTCAAAAGGAGCTATGTTGACTCATAGGAATATCATCGCCAATATCCAACAAGCAGATGCTTGGTTTAATAGCTTGTTACGCAAAAAACACGAAATCATTGTTACTGCATTGCCGCTTTACCACATTTTTTCTTTAATGGCGAATTGTCTCTACTTCGTTAGGCTCGGTGGATTAAATGTTTTGATTACCAATCCACGTGATATTCCCAGCATGATAAAAGAGTTGGCTAAATTTAAATTTACTGCGATAACAGGAGTCAACACGTTATTTAACGCACTTCTGAAGAATCCAAATTTCGCTAAATTGGATTTTAGTGAATTACATCTTGCACTCGGTGGCGGCATGGCGACCCAAAAAGTAGTCGCTGAAAAATGGCAAGAAGTTACCGGCGCACCCTTACTTGAAGCATATGGTCTCACTGAAACATCGCCTTGTGTCACCATTAATCCTGTCAATATAAAAGCGTTTAATGGAACTATAGGGTTGCCGGTTTCTTCTACTGATGTTTATATTTTAGATGACGATGGCGAGGAACTCCTTATTGGTCAGCCAGGAGAGTTGGCCGTAAAAGGACCTCAAGTCATGAAAGGTTATTGGGATAACCCGGCTGAAACAGCAAAGGTTTTTACTAAAGAGGGATGGTTATTAACAGGCGATATTGCCGCGATGGATGAGAAAGGCTTTGTTAAAATTCTCGAGCGTAAAAAAGATATGATTCTTGTGTCAGGATTTAATGTTTACCCGAATGAAATAGAAGATGTTATTGCGAGAATCAGGGGGGTGCGTGAAGTAGCCGTGGTTGCTATGCCAGATGAAAGTTCAGGCGAGGTACCCAAAGCATTTATCGTCAAAGATGATCCTAGTTTAACCGAAGCCGATGTTATTAAATTTTGCCGGGAACATTTAACTCCCTATAAGATACCTAAATTTGTTGTATTTTCGCGAGAGCTTCCCAAATCAAATGTTGGGAAAATATTACGTCGTGCTTTACGTGATCCAACTCATGTATGATCGCCATCACCCCCCCATCCCTGCCTTCCCCCGCAAGGGGGGAAGGAGCTTACTAAGCTGGTCCTGATTTAATTTGGCTGTGTTGTGTAGAATGGATTACAGCAAAAAACGCTAATGCACTCTACAACACCAACTTAGAAAACTCCTTCCCCCCTTGCGGGGGAAGGCAGGGATGGGGGGTGTTTTTGCTTAAATGAAGCCATTATGTTGTAGCGATTCTCGGTGAAGTGTAGCCTGTCATCATTATCTTGCTCCAATGGTACATCCATGTACCATCCTGCGCTCATCCATGGCGCTAGTCGCAAGATAATAATGACCGGCTACACTTCACCGAGAATCGCTGATTATGTTGTGATCCACAAAAAACTCGCCTTTCACTCCAAAATTATCAACAGCATTCTAATCTTTCGTGATATAATTCTGCGGTTAAAAATCACTTATATTGTAGCCCAACTATGGATAATTTAATCGCCAAAGAAGTCCAAAAAGTCAGTGTAGAAAGCGAGTTAAAAAAGTCATATCTCGATTATGCCATGAGCGTTATCGTAGGACGTGCTTTACCTGATGTGCGTGATGGTCTAAAACCAGTACATCGTCGTGTTTTATTCGCTATGCACGAGCTGAAAAATGATTGGAATAAACCGTATAAAAAATCTGCCCGTATCGTCGGTGATGTGATCGGTAAATACCATCCTCATGGCGATACAGCTGTTTACGACACTATTGTGCGTATGGCACAACCTTTTTCAATGCGCTATTTACTGGTCGATGGCCAAGGTAACTTCGGGTCTATTGATGGTGACGCGGCAGCGGCCATGCGTTATACCGAAATTCGCATGTCGCGCTTTGCCCACGCTTTGCTGGCAGACATTGAAAAAGAAACAGTCGATTTTGTTCCCAACTATGATGAAACTGAAATGGCGCCATTGGTATTACCGACCAGGGTGCCGCATTTATTAGTTAATGGTTCATCTGGTATTGCAGTGGGGATGGCAACTAATATACCACCACATAATCTGACAGAAATTATTAATGCTTGCATTGCATCCATTGATCGTCCTGAGATGACTATTGCCGAGTTAATGGAGCATGTGCCTGGTCCTGATTTTCCTACCGCTGGTATTATTCAAGGTAAAAATGGGATTTTTGAAGCGTATCACACCGGTCGGGGTCGGGTGGTGGTGAGAGCAAAAACACAAATAGAAACCGATGAAAAAGCGGGAAAAGAACGCATTATCATCAATGAATTACCTTACCAGGTAAATAAGGCACGGTTAGTTGAACGTATTGCTGAATTGGTAAAAGAAAAGAAACTTGAAGGCATCACCGCACTGCGTGATGAATCAGACAAACAAGGGATGCGTGTGGTGATTGAACTCCGTCGCGGTGAAAATACGGATGTCATTCTCAACAATTTATTTGTGCATACCCAGTTGCAAAGCGTGTATGGCATCAATATGGTGGCATTGGTCCACGGACAGCCAAAAGTGCTCAATCTCAAACAAATGATTGATGCATTTATTCATCATCGTCGAGAAGTGGTGACTCGCCGCACCGTGTTTGATCTTCGCAAAGCACGTGATCGAGTGCATATTTTAGAGGGTTTAGCCGTAGCTCTCTCAAACATCGATGCCATGATTGCACTCATCAAGCAAGCAAAAGACTCAGGCGAAGCCAAAATCCAATTAATGGGCCGAGCTTGGCAATCCATTCAAACCGTAGAAATTTTAACGCGTGCCGGTGTGCATGATGAATTAACTCATACCACCGAACTGTACGGGTTGTCTGATGATGGTTATCGCTTATCACCTGAACAAGCGCAAGCAATTCTTGATATGCGGTTGCACCGATTGACTGGGCTTGAGCAAGAAAAAATTATTGGTGAGCATAAAGAACTTCAAGAGTTAATTAAGCAATTAATTGAGATTTTGAAAAATCCTACTAAGCTAATGCATGTTATTCGCGAAGATTTGCTTGCAGTTAAAACTGAATTCGGCGATGCGAGAAGAACTGAACTTGTTGCTACGGAAGAAGGTGAAGTGTTAATCGAAGATCTCATTCCTGATGAAGAAGTTGTGGTGACACTTTCGCATGAAGGGTATGTCAAAATGCAGTCTCTTCATATTTATCAAGCCCAGCATCGCGGTGGACGGGGCAAATCTTCTACCTCAATGAAAGAAGAAGATTTTGTTGAGTACCTGATTGCTGCTAGAACACATGATACTGTCTTATGTTTTACCAATCATGGAAAAGTTTATTGGCTTAAGGTGTATCAGTTGCCACAAGCTAACCGAGCTGCACGTGGCCGGCCTATTGTGAATATATTGCCTTTGGCCGAGGGTGAAAAGGTCAATGCTTTCTTGCCTGTGCGAGAATATCGTGACAATCAATATGTGGTCATGGCGACATCCGCTGGGTTAGTTAAAAAAGTTTCTTTGGTCAATTTTTCACGACCACGCTCTTCTGGCATTATCGCCATTGCCTTAAACGAAGGGGATGTTTTGGTTCAAGCAGATATCACAGATGGCACCCACGATCTCATGTTGTTTACCGATGCAGGCAAAGTCGTTCGTTTTCCTGAATCGAAAGTTCGTGGTATGGGTCGTCAAGCAGCGGGTGTGCGCGGTGTTAAATTACATGATGGACAGAAGGTCGTATCATTAATTGTGTCTCGCCAAGGAGATATATTAACTGCGACGGAAAATGGTTATGGTAAACGCACTTCACTAGATGAATATCGTCTCAGCGGTCGTGGCGGACAAGGCGTGATATCTATTCAAGTGAGTGAACGTAATGGCAAAGTAGTGAGCGCGATCCAAGTTAATCAAGAAGATGAAGTAATGCTAATTAGCAACAAAGGTACACTTGTGCGTGTGCCTATCGCCGAAATTTCAGTCATTGGACGTAATACTCAAGGTGTTCGCCTTATTCAGCTAAGCGAGGGCGAAGTGCTAGTTAGTCTTGAACGTATTGCATATATCAAAGGAGAAGAGATGGAATGATCCAAAAAAAGGAGCCTGTTATAACCGTTGATGGTGCGAGTGGCACTGGAAAAGGAACAGTTAGTCAATTGCTTGCGAAACGTCTTAGGTGGAAGTTTCTGGATAGCGGTGCTTTATACAGAGTACTAGCCCTGGCGGCACAAAAGCATAGTGTTGTTCTTGATAATGAAAAAGTATTAGAAGTATTAGCAGAACATCTGGATGTCCAATTTTTAGCTCGGGAAAATGAACTGCCAATGATTATTCTAGAAGGTGAGAATGTCACTGAAATCATACGCTCCGAAAAAATTGGTAATTCGGCTTCTATCGTCGCTGCTTTACCTGCTGTTCGTGCTGCTTTGCTGAGTCGGCAGCGTGCTTTTCGTGAATCACCCGGATTAGTGGCTGATGGTCGGGATATGGGAACAGTGATTTTTCCTGATGCTGAATTGAAAATTTTCCTGACGGCAAGCCCTGAAGAGCGGGCATTGAGACGCTATAACCAGTTGAAAGAACGTGGTATCAGTGTTACGCTTAGCGACCTTATAAAAGAGCTGCGTGAGCGGGACAAGCGCGATCAAGAACGTGCTGTTGCACCACTAAAACCAGCTGAGGATGCCATTCGAATCGATACAGACCGTCTAACAGTGGATCAAGTGGTCGAGCGAATCCTATCCGAGATTAAACGAAAAAAGGCCTTTCCTGCTACCTCATTTCCAATGATGCTTGAATTTGCAGAGGTTGGGGTAGCAGAGTAAAGATTATTAATCAAAGGTCTATTGAAATTTCAAGCTAGTAGAGTAGAAATATCAATAAGGCCCTAACCGTTGTGAGGTTCTAGTGAATAAACATGTAGGCGAGAGTTTTGCACAATTATTTGAAAAGAGTTTAACTGATACCCCGATGTTGCCGGGAGCGATTATATCTGCCACTGTCGAGCGTGTTGAAGATAAATATGTTGTTGTCGAAGCTGGGTTAAAATCCGAATCTTATATTTCAATTGATCAGTTTTATGATGAAACTGGCAAACTTGAAGTTAAGGTAGGCGATGAAGTTAAAGTGGCACTTGAAGTGCTAGAAGATGGGTTTGGCAGCACACGCCTTTCACGCGAGCGTGCAAAGCGCCTAGAATCTTGGTCACACTTAGAACATGCTTACGAATCAAAAGAAACTATCCGTGGTGTTATCGTTGGTCGTGTTAAAGGTGGATTCACCGTTGAAATTAATAAAGTCCGTGCTTTCTTACCTGGTTCATTAGTTGATGTCAAACCTATTCGCGATCCTGAATCGTTTGAAGGTAAAGAATTTGAATTTAAAGTTATCAAAGTCGATCCCAAACGTAATAATATTGTTGTTTCTCGTCGTGCTGTGCTCGAAGCTGAAAGCAACGTTGAACGTGCAGCGGTGTTGGAAAACATCAGCGAAGGCAATGAAATTAAAGGTATAGTTAAAAATTTAACTGATTACGGCGCATTCATTGACTTAGGCGGTGTTGATGGCTTACTCCACATTACCGATATGTCTTGGAAACGTATTAAACATCCAAGCGAAATTTTAACTATCGGCGATGAGATCAAAGTGAAGGTCTTAAAAATTGATCGTGATAATGTCAGAGTTTCGTTGGGTCTCAAACAATTAGGCGGCGATCCATGGCTGGATATCAGTCAACGTTATCCAGTTGGCTCCAAAATTTCTGGCCGCGTAACTAATATCACTGATTACGGTTGCTTCGTTGAAATTGAAGAAGGCATAGAAGGCTTGGTTCACGTTTCTGAAATGGATTGGACCAACAAAAATGTTAATCCAAATAAAGTGATTCATCTCGGTCAAGAAGTGGATGTCATGGTCTTAGATGTAGATGCTGATCGTCGTCGTATTTCCTTGGGCATCAAGCAATGCACCTCCAATCCATGGGCTGCATTTGCTGAAAATCATCAAAAGGGCGAGCAAGTCAAAGGTAAAATTAAGTCTATCACTGACTTTGGTATTTTCCTCGAACTCGATGGCGGCATTGATGGCTTAATTTATCTCTCTGATATTGCGTGGAGCGAAACCGACGCTCAAGACACACTGCGTAAATATCAAAAGAGTGACGAGCTTGAGGCTGTGATTTTGGCGATTGATGTTGAACGTGAACGTATCGCATTAGGCTTGAAACAATTAGCAGAAGATCCGTTAGCAAATTATTTAGCCGAAAATGAAAAAGGCACTACCGTAACTGGTAAAGTGGTTGAAGTGGATCAGAAGCAGGCTATTGTTGAACTTGCTGAAGGTATTCGTGGCGTATTGCGTGCCTCGGAAATTTCTGCAGAGAAAGTAGATGATGCGCGTAGCAAACTTCAAGTAGGCGATACGGTAGAAGCCAAGATCATGGGCACAGATAGAAAAGTTCATGCTATTACGCTTTCTATCAAAGCCAAAGATGTTAAGGCGGTCGCTAAGAAACCTGCTAAATCTACTAAGGCAGCAGCGGCAAGTAGCACTGCTACTAGCGGTAAGAAGAAGAAAGGATCAGAGTCTGGCTTGAAAACTACACTGGGTGATTTGTTTAAAGATCATATCAATAGCAGTGATGATAAGGAAAGCGAAGGCAAGTAGTTTGCTGTTACTGAGAAACGAATGGAAAGCCACTGCTCACTTCAAATGAAGCAGTGGCTTTTGTGGTTGATTCTACATCGCTTCTAGTATAGCTGCGACACCCATGCCGCCCGCCGTGCAAATAGAAATCAAGCCCCTGCCTTTGCCTCGCTGGGACAGCATTTTAGCTAAGCTGCCCACAATTCTTGCACCTGTTGCAGCAAAAGGATGACCTAAAGCAACGCTTCCGCCTTTGAGATTCAGCTTACTTCTATCAATGCTACCTAGTGGAGCATCACGGTTGAGTACACGTTTACAATACTCTGCTGATTCCCAGGCTTTTAAGGTACATAATACTTGCCCAGCAAATGCTTCGTGAATTTCATAAATGTCAAAATCTTGCAAAGTTAAATGATTGCGTTTTAATAGTTCACTGACAGCAATAGTGGGTGCCATGAGCAAACCTTCCCCATGCACAAAGTCAACAGCGGCAACTTGCGCATCAACAAAGCGTGCTAAGAGGGGATAGTTGAATTCTTTTGCTGCTTCCGCCGATGTTAAAAATACCGCGGCAGCACCGTCAGTGAGCGGGCTACTGTTTCCTGCGGTCAAGGTACCAAGCTCTGACGTATCAAACGAAGTCTTGAGCTTAACCAGTTTTTCGAGTGAAGTATCGCTACGTAGCGTACCATCACGTTTTAATCCTTTAAACTCAAACACGAGGTCATTATAAAATCCTTCGTCATAAGCTTTGACGCCATTTTGATGGCTTATTAATGCGAGTTGATCTTGCTCGGCACGTGATATTTTCCATTCTTTAACCATGCTCTCACAATGTTCACCCATAGAAAGACCGGTACGCGGTTCAACAACAGCAGGATACAATGGCTTAAGATCGGCAGGTCTGAGCGAACTGAAAATTTTTATTTTCTCCATCATGCTTTTTGCCATATTGAGCTCAATTAATTTATGTGCAAGCGATTTTTGCATCATGATAGGCAAATCACTATTTGTATCAACACCACCAGCAATACCCGTTTCAAGTTGAAAGTTTGCAATTTTTAATGCAATTTGCGATGTGGTCTCGAGACTGGTGCCGCATGCACGTTGCAACGTATAAGCTGGGGTGTGTGGATCAAGAGGAGTGCCTAACACACATTCGCGAGCAAGATTCCAATTAAATGAGCTATTTATCACTGCACCTAACCCCACGTCGCCAATGACTTTGTCTTCCAAGTGCATGTTGGTCACCAACATTTGTAACGCTGCAATCATCAGATCTTGAGTCGTGACATCGATATAGGTTGTCAGCGATTTTACGAAGGGCGTTCGCGCGCTTCCTGCAATATAAACGGGTCGTGTTTTCATGGAGGGGGTCCTTGTTAAGCTAACGTAAGGTTATAGTAAGTATAGATTAATTGGAGGGTTGAATCAGGTAAAATATACGCATTCGTTGTCTAAAAAATAAATGCTTAATATACAATAAGTTATATATAGCAAATTGCATTTAAGTTAATATTAACAAATGTATACTATATTTAATATATAAATAAATATGAATAT
>Ga0206865_1158_pt2 | contig 10721 bp, 6 predicted proteins | sample Alteio_BWOrgCont_39_FD_152628 | JGI IMG/M metagenome (GOLD analysis project Ga0206865, IMG submission 152628) | Enriched cells from forest soil in Barre Woods Harvard Forest LTER site, Petersham, Massachusetts, United States -... | ecosystem: Environmental > Terrestrial > Soil > Temperate forest > O...
CTTGCGTGGCCGTGGGAGAGTCTGCACTTCGAAGCGCTGGCATGGTTCGATCGTTGGCTCAAGGGACAAGACACCGGCATCCTTGAAGGGCCGCGCATTCGCTATGTTCTGCCTGAAGCGGAGGGCTGGCGAACCAGTGATACTTGGCCCGTTCCCGAAGCTACGCATCAATTCTATGCGTTGAGAGCCGACGGTGCTCTCGGTGAAGAGGAGGGTGATACCGGTTCGAGGACGTACATGAATCTCGGCGGGGGTCTCAACCGTCCCCGTGCAAGCGAAACCGATCCTCCATCGTTTTTGGAGTGGACGACTGCGCCGCTGGCACACGACGTTGACGCTATCGGTCCAATTGAGCTGCAGTTGGATGCAGCTTGCACCGCACCGGACACCGCATTCATCGCTGTCCTGCAAGATGTGGACGAAGGCGGCAACGCGACCAATATCACCGCGGGTTACCTCCGTGCCGGATTGCGAAAAGTGGATGAAGAGCGGAGCAGACAGGCAGCGCCGGTGCTTCCTTGCCAAACCTTCGAAGCGGTACCGATCGGCCAGAAGGTCACATACCGCATTCCGTTAGTACCCAATGCTCGACGCTTTAAGGCCGGCCACACAATGCGGGTGCATCTCACGACGGACGATCAAAACAAGGATGTCCCGGCGCCGCTCGAATTCAGACATGCCTCGATTGGCGCTAGTTCATTCAATACGATCTTTTCTTCGTCACGATTGTTGCTACCCGTGGCGAAGCAAGTCGGTTCGCCGATTGGTACCGGTAAACACACATCTTCTCAGTGACTCCCGGATCGTCGCCAAGCCGTAAATTACTTTCTGGCTAACAGTTGCCATGAACAGTTGTCGCGAGCCCGGGACCGAAATCGATCAGCACGATCAGTTGCTGTCATTTCTGCGAGACCTTTAAAGGAATGGACTATGCCGCGAAAACTCAGGACCACTTAGTGCAGATCGCCACCAAACTGCTTACGAAATCGTGTGCCCAAAATGCATGCGGCATAGTCCGGCATTCGACATTGTGGCTGAGACCGCGGCTCGTCGGAGAATTTCAATACACGGAATGGACTGGAGACGGGCATTTACGCCAAAGCATTTTATCGGCCTGCGCACAGATGAGAAGGTGAAGGATGTGATGAGGGGGGCTTAGGGCCGATGGGGCTTCGTTCCGGGATATCGCTTTTGTCAGGCGCTTTGGGTGACTACCAGGGTGGCAGTTCAGGGACAAGAGGTCGTGACCGTATTACTAAACAACACCCCGGTTACGTCCGACGGATCAGGCCTGCCGTCCGTAGCAGAAAAATGAAGGGGAAGGCCGGAGATGCAGGGGATTGCGAGCCTGGCATCTAGCCTCCCGGCCCCGTCGGTGCTTTGATGGAAGTCGCGTTCCGCCAATGTGTCGTCTACCGCGCGAATCCTGACATCAGCATTCGGTGTGAACCCAAAGCCATCCACCACGAAGACGCTGCCTCCGCCAGAACCCGATTTCGTGACACTGATAGTAGGTTTCGCCGGCGGCACAGGCGGTTGTGGCGGGGTTGAGGACTCCGTGTGAAATGTGAAGGTGGTCGAAGATGGCCCCTGGCCAAACTCGTTCGCAGGGATCACGCTCCACGAGTAGAACGTGTCGGAATCGAAATCCATACTAAACGGCACCAGGGCCGATATCGCGAAATCCTTCGCTGTTCCTTCGAACTGCAGATGCAAGTTCCACGCCGTGGCCTTACGTTGTGATTCTCTGCCGGGGTCGTTCCATTGCAGCGATGATCCGCGTACGGGTACTTCCCTGCTGTCCGGTGGATGGTCGACCGGGTGTTGAGGGAATGACCCTTTCAGCCACGAAATCCGCAGGTTCGCCGGTTGCAGGGGAAGCCCAAACGAAAGGATCAGGGTGCGAACCGAAACTGGGCGGACGGTAGGATCGACCCCCACCTTCGCAGCCATTGCAGTCACGGTTTCGGCTCCCAGGAGCCTTCCAAAATCTCTAACACTAACAGACATCGGCGCGCCCCTGTCTCTCACCCGATCGGGCAAATGCCTCAAACGAACCGTAGACTTCTACTACGTATTTGTCTCCAGCATCTGCCTTATGGATACAGGTCTGCTAAACCCAAGCAATCCGGCGAAAGCACCCAAGTTGTTATCAGGCGGCAGCGAGATAAAGACTCCGCCAGTGGCAAGGTTCTCTCTCATAAACCGAACAGCTTCCACCAGGGACCAGGAATTTAAGCCCGATACCCTGTTCCTAAGAGTGACAGGATCTCCAGCGAGCGTCCTCAGGTAGAGGATCTGTCTCCAAACTGACGCTAATCCAATGGAGGAGTACAGACGCATCATCCTGCTTGTCGAGGCGAGTGTATGCTTTGTCAAAAATACTGGAAATTGCTCACCGTTATTGCGGGCGTCCTTTACATCGTCCGTAGCATGGGTACTAAGGCTGGGATAACGGTCGCGGGGATATACGGAAACGATGGCGACGCCGGAATAAATCTCCACGGCGCCGAATGTCCGACCTAAATCATCCCATTTGCTCGTAGTATGGCCATTCACGGTATCGTATAGTGCCCCGGACTCCGTTATGTTATCTATTGGAGGGCGTTCGGGAAGAATGCCATCTTCTACCCTGTCATGAAATAACTGCAAGGCATTCGCTAAACCGCGGAGCTCGTCGGGCACCCCCTCGTGCTGAGGAAAATCTTCAAACGCGGCTCTTAGGACACAAAGACGATTTTTGATCGATTCGAGAAAGGCAGGCATCATCTGCACGTAATCGAACACAAGAGCGCCCTGGACCGGGGGGGCAAGAGCATCGCCTACCCAACTGTCTTTATAAACCGCGTCCTCGATGAACAGCCGTTTCCAAAAATCACCGTCTTGCTTGAACGCTTCCACTACGTTTGAGGAGAAGGTCAACATGTCCCCGCGTGTTCCATCAAAGTCGGGCGGGTTGGATTGAAGTATAGGTCGCAATTGCGATCGCGATTGACCGAGAAGAGTCGTGACTTCGATGTTGAGGTTCTGTTCTGCAACTGCACTTAGGAGCTTGAAAAGCTCCAGAAACTTGCTCAAGATGGCATCTACGCTGTTCTGCAGTTTTGCTGTATCGTTGTTGTCTAGCAAGTTCTGGATAGCCTGAAGGCCGCCCGATAGATTGGCGATCGTAGACATGGCAGCTTCCGCCAATTCGATCGCGATGATAGCCTCGCCTGCGCCACTACCTGCGCCCGCGATCTCCTGAATATCTTTTACAGCGTCAGAAACATCACCCATACGGCTCGGTCCTAAACTGCGATCCAGAGGGCAGCGGAACCGTGAGGTCCAGCTTGCCTATACAGTTAGAGCACACTACTGAAGCGAAACAATGATCGGAATCAGGTCGCGTCCCCCGCGAAGTGGAGCGAGCGCCTTCCCGATTACTGCACCAAAGCTCCGGCCCGGGTCCGAAGCCTTCATCGCGTGGCCAGGAACATTGGACGAGGTAAGAAGATCTCCAACTTCTATCGGGGTCTCGTCCGCAGCCACGCGACAGAACACCGTGCCCACTAAGGCGATCACTGCTGTTGAAACAGTTGAGACCGACGGGCCGAGCGTCAATGCGGGTTTGAGTACGCCGGCGCCCGACACCACGCCGACGGCACGTTTATCGTATGCAACAGCAGAAGGCACCAGCGACCCATGCTCTCCAACCACCATCAACGTGCCCGGCTCGGACTGCAGCGCAGGATCGACCTCGAACCGCTCGGCAACGTCCTTGCCGGCTGAGTCGAGGAACACGTCCCCGATCACGTGAATGTCGTGGTCGACTTTCAGGTTTCCGGTCACTTCGACATCGCCGAAAAAGCGCCCGGCAGTCGGACCAATTCCGACCACGGCCGCTGCGTTGGTCAGATTAGGATCAATCGATCCAACAACGCCGCTGCCGCTCTCGACCTTGCTGTGGCCCCATACCCCATTGCCCGCCGGATGATTCAGTCCCGCTGGCACTACCGTTCCCGGAGCGTCGTTCATGCCGAAGACCGCAACCTGATCCGGAGCACGCGTGAAACCCTGAACGCCCGTGCCTTTATTCGTATCTCCGCGAACACCGATGTTGCCGTCGCTGGACCCAATCACGCCGACACCCGACGCGCTGCTCCCGCTAACCCCGTTTCCGCCCTGGCTCCCGCCATGAACACCGTCGCCTGATTGGCTCTCACCATGAACACCACTGCCGCCCTGGGTCTCGCCGCGAACACCGTCGCCCGCTACTGATTTTCCATGGACACCGTACGAGACTGGCGTCAGACCGGGAACCACAGAAATCTGGGAGCTAATCCCAAGGACTCCGACAGAAGGCTTTGTAGGGTCAATCGGAAAAGGTGCGCTAGTACCACTTATCGCCACGCCACCGATAGCGTTGGTTACGCTGAACGCTGATGCTGATTCGTCGGCCGTAGCCGGAACCGGTGCAACACCTTGAAACGGTAGATTCAAACCACCCATGTTGGCTCCTTCACTGAAGGTTGTAATAAGACGGCAGGTAGGGAAATCACATGTTTGACACGGGCTCTGGCTGGGCAAACAGAGCTTGTCCAGCCTTCCAGGCGTGAAGGACCACCATCAGGGTCTTGCCTTCGGGGCCGAGCCAGACTAAACTTTTCTCCGCTCCGGGACTTCGTGCTCCGCGCCCGTCTCTGTTCGCTGCGGGTACGCTATCCCGGGAACAGCCCGCGAGTCCTTCCGAAGTCTTGAATATTTCCTGACGAAATTCTTACCGTGGCTAAGGAAAAGCAAAATAACCGCGTATACGCTTTCGGCGACTATCGCTTGGACGTCAGCGAGCGCCTGCTGACTTATGACGGCAAACCCGTGCCGCTGGCACCTAGGGCGTTCGACGTCCTACTGCTTCTTGTTCAAAACGCTGGAACCCTTGTCGAGAAAGATCTCCTGATCGAGCGCGTCTGGAATAACGAATGTGTGGAGGAGGGAAACCTCGCCAAGCATGTCTCGGTATTAAGGAAGACCTTTCGTGCAACATCGAACGGAAGAGACTACATCGATACTGTGCCCAAACACGGGTATCGCTTCGTAGCTGAAGTCATCGAGTTTGGCAATGGCGCGACTGCACTCGCAACAGAAGTTCCGATTGTCTCACCGCAAGATAAGTCCTGGGAAACCCATCGTCGGTTGTGGGGGAGAGAGAACCTCCTGGTTGTCGGCACAATCTTGACGGTCGCTGCTGCCGCTTCATTCAGCTGGCTCATGTTATTTGGTCCCGCTCCAAAGGTACTGAACACGACGCAAATTACACATTCGGGGCGAGCGTGGTGGACCCAGAAGATTCTCACTAACGGCGTGCACCTGTATTTTGCAGAGAGAACGGGTGGACGCGAATTCTTGGCTTGGGCGCCAATAGAAGGAGGGGAACCGGTCCTTATTCCCACTCCGTTCTCGAAAACCGTTCTGCTCGATATTTCACCGGACCATACAAAACTGCTACTGGCAGATTTTGAACAAGAGACAGAGGCTTCCTTGTGGACTATGCCAATTACCGGGATATCGCCCGAACGCTTGGGTAGCCTGATGGCCGAGGATGCTGCGTGGCTCCCGAATGGTAAGGGGATTCTTTTTAGCCGTGACCGTGACATTTACTTCGCGCAGCAGGATGGAAGCGAACCCCGGCGGGTCTCGAGCACCAACGGCCAACCAGGACATTTCAGCTGGTCTCCAGACGGCCGCATTCTGCGATTTACGGTAGAAGATCCTCTGACAAGCGCGGTCTCGATCTGGGAAGCGTCAGCGGACGGTACCAACGCTCACCCTTGGTCTGCCGATCCCGGTGAGCGAAGAGTCGGGTTCCTAGTGGGTGAATGCTGCGGAGTTTGGACACCGGATGGCAAATACTTCATCTACCGGTCGAGTCAGGGAAGCACCGCAGGGCTCTGGGCTCGGCGCGAGCGGACGGGCCTGCGTGGTCGCTTCAAGAGCAGACCTGTCCTCCTGCAAACCTTTCCCGGCGAGTTGGCCTTCTTCGCTCCTCTTGTTGGACCGCCGGCAAGCGAATTTTCTACTTGGCGGATCAAGAAAGCTGGGAACTTGTCCGCTACGACTTGCATTCCGAGCGATTTGTCCCTTATCTGTCCGGACTTCCGGCTCGCCGTGTTGACTCCTCCCGAGACGGACAGTGGGTGACGTACTACACACAGGATTACAGATTGTGGCGGAGCCGAGTCGATGGCACTGATCGCTTGCAATTGACCTTCGCCCCTCTTTTCGCCGCTCTTCCCCGATGGTCTCCAGACGGCAGTCGCATCGCATTCCGAGGTGACCTTCCAGGAATCGCCCGAATTTACCTGATCTCGCGTGACGGCGGCAGCCCGGAAGTTGTCACGCCTGTGGAGTTCACCCGTACGGATCACCCGTGCTGGTCATCGGACGGAAATTCGTTGATCTTCGGCGATCTCATATCCCCTGGCCTTAAGCATGATGATGATGCCCCTCTCCACCGGATTGATCTGAAGACCGGAGCAGTCAACAAAGTGCCCGGGTCAGCGGGGCTATCGCCTCAGGATATGTCTCCGGACGGAAAGGAAATTGCCGCATTCACGCTTGACGATACTCGGCTGGTCCTTTTTGACCCTTTGTTACAGCGAAGGATGGAAGTGACTCGCGGCAAGCGCCTTTACAGCGCCTATTGGTCCCGCGATGAGAAGTACATTTACTTTCAGGATGTGGGCAGTGTTGAGCAGCCGATCTATCGTGCGAGAATTAGCGACCGGAAGATAGAGTTATTAGCGGGCCTGTCCCAGTTGTCCCGCGCCGATGCGATGGCCTTCTCCCTCGCGGGTGTGGCTCCGGATGGTTCGCCTCTTGCTTCGCTCATGTTGAACCGAGGCGAAATTTACGCTCTCGACGTTGATTTGCCCTAGTTGCCAGCATCTGTCCACGGCCCGGTTTTTCGCAAACGTCTATGAACCATGCTCGATCCTGCAGCTTCTCGATGTCCCTACAGACTTGGAGGATGGAGCAGGCCAGAAGGTCACAGTGGCCTCATCCATTGCTTGAGCACCGGTTCGAGCGTCGTCTTCGCGCGGTGACCAATTCGTGACTATCCGATTCACACTGACAATCACAAAACGGCACAGACCGCACTACTCCGCATCCGGTAAGTGCTTCTAACCTCAAGATTTCGCAAGTGTTCAAAGAAATAGGAGGGGGACTCAAAAACCGCCGGGCTTCGGCCCATCGGGGTTTGGCAATGGTTCCCGACGCAGAACCGTTGGCGTTACCGTCCATCTGCGCAGATGCCGCGATTGAACAGAGACCGATGACATATAAAACTGCTATCCGCCGTACATGCATGGCAATTTCTTCCCCTTCGGAAACGCATACAAGCTAACGGAACGAGCCGCCGTCGTTCATTCACGGAAAATACTGGACTTCCGGGTGAAATTTCTGCAGGCTGACTTGCTGATGGCAGGAGCCAGGATTGTCTGATCTGAAATACAACGCCTTCGTCTCATACAGTCATGATTCCGATGCGCGGCTGGCGTCGTCTCTGCAGTCTTCTCTCAGCCGCTTTGCCAAGCCATGGTACCGGCTGCGGACGATGCGAATCTTTCAGGACAAGAACAGCCTTTCGGCAAACCCTGCGCTCTGGGAGTCGATCGAGCAGGCGCTGGGGCAGACCGAGTATTTTCTGCTCCTCGCATCGCCGGCGTCGGCGAAATCGGTGTGGGTTCACAAAGAGGTTGGGTGGTGGCTGCAGAACCGGTCTGTTAATAAGCTGATCGTCGGGCTGACGGACGGAAACATTGCCTGGGATAACGGAGCGGGAGATTTCGACTGGAACGTAACGACTGCACTGCCCTCATCGCTGAAGGGTGTTTTTCCGGAGGAGCCGCTGTATGCGGATTTTCGCGCAGCGAAGGCAAACGGGAAGTATGCGGACTCGGATCCGGCTTATCGGGGAGCGTTGCTCGATGTTGCCGCTCCGCTGATGGGCCGGTCGAAGGATGATCTCGACGGCGAGGATATTCGACTGCATCGCAGGGCGCTGCGAGCTGCGTGGATAGTCGGTGTGTTCATCGCTGTTCTTGGAATTGCAACTGCGGCGGGTATGTATATCGCGCACCAGCGCCAGAAGACGGCAGCATCGCGGGCTCTGGCTTCGGAGGCGACGGCGCATACAGATGACCGCTCGCTGGCTATGCTGCTGAGCATCGAGTCGCGGCGCATCGCGGACACGGTTGAATCGGAACGCGCGCTGCTGACCACGATTGAGCGACTGCCAAATGTGGAGGCATTTCTGTGGGGACATACGGATGGGACGACGAAAGCTGTCTTCAGTCCCGATGGCCGGACGGTGATTTCGGCAGGGTGGGATAACCGCATCTTTTTCTGGGACGCAGAGACGCATCAGCCAATCGGCCAGCCGATCGTGACCGGGGAAAGTCTCGTCGGCGTTGCATTCAATGCTGACGGATCCCGGTTCGCTTCGACGGCAGACCATTCGGTTATTATCTGGGACACAAAGTCTCGCAAGGCCATCGGTCAACCACTGAGCGCGAAGGAAGATTTTACTCATGTCGCTTTTTCGCCGAATGGAAAATTGATCGCAGCAAGCACGGAGGCTTATGGGGCTCATCCTTCGCGTGTGTTTGTGTGGGACACGGAGACGTGGCAACTGATCGAGGATCCTGTCGAGGGATCGAATTTTGCATTCAGTCCAGACAATGCCCTGCTGGCGATTGGCCGATATACAGACCTGGTGCTCTACGATCTGCGATCACATCGCGAGACAGGACGCCCGCTCACGGGCCATACAAAGAACATCAGCTCACTTGCATTCAATCCCGAAGGAACGGCGGTGGCTACAGGATCGGAGGACAAGACGGTTGTGCTCTGGGATGTCCGGCAGAGAGCCCAGATTGGGACGCTATCCGGTCACACGGAGAGCGTAAGCAGCCTACTTTTCGATCAGGAGGGGGAAGACCTGCTTTCGGGAGATCTTGGCGGAAATATTTTGCTGTGGAATCTCGAGGAAATGAAGCTGACTGAACAGCAGGTGAAGGGCTTCGGGGATTCGATCTCGTCGATTTTTCTGGCACCGGATGGTGGTTTGAGAGCTCTTGCTCTCGAGAAAAACCGGGTAATCATTCTCAATGTGAATCGCGATCCGCCATTGGGTGAGCGAATGAGCGCAAAGGATGCCCATGGAGCGAATATCGCGTTCAGTCCCGATGGAGGCTCGTTAGCTGTAGCCGGGGAGTTTGGGAATGTCGAGGTCTGGGATTTGAACAGCGGGAAGACGGACGAGCTCGAAGGTCATGAGAAGCAGGTGAGCAGCCTGGCATTTGCTCCGGACGGGAAAACGCTCGTGTCGGGAAGCATGGAAGGAGAAGTCATCTTCTGGGACGTGGCGAATCGCAAAGCACTGGGGACTTTTCAAGGGCCTCATCGGTTTTCTCCGGTCTGGAGCCTTGCCCTGAGTCCTGATGGCAAGACCGTCGCAGCTGGAGGAGATGCCAAACTGAGTTTTTTTGATCTTGCGACGCGACAGCCGACCGGGGCGCCGATCACGTCGCAGAAGGACCGCATCTGGACGCTGGCTTACAGTCCGGACGGGAAGTTCCTGGCCTCAGCCGGAAACAATCTTCAGGTTGTGATCTGGAAGGCGGGAGAGCATCCGACGCAGGTTAAGACGATCGGAACTCCGATGAGTTCGGAAGGCACAGAAGATTTTGAGGTGATGCCGGTCGGGGTTGCCTTCAGTCCGGATGGAAAGCTGATCGCTTCAGGCACGCGCGATCATTCGGTCACGCTGTGGGATTTCAAGAGCGGGCAGGTAATTCTACCGGTTTTGTTCGGGCACACAGGCAGAGTGGCAAGCGTGGCTTTCAGCCGCGACGGAAAGATTCTGGCGACGGGCGGGGCAGATGGCGATATCCGGCTGTGGGATGTCGACACCCACGAATTGCTTGGGACATTTCAGACGCCGCAACAAGAGATCAAGGCCATCGCTTTCAGGTCCGATGGCGAAGCACTGGCTTCTGTCGAACACGATGACTCGATCACTTTCTGGTCTGTCGCGCCTGATGACTGGATCAAAGAGGCCTGCCAGCTCGCGAATCGCAATCTCACTCAGCAGGAGTGGAACACCTATATCGGGAGCCGTCCCTACAAGAAGACGTGTCCCAATCAGTGATTTACTGGCGTTTGATTCGCTGCGGTGAGGCAATTTCGGGCGACGGTAGCGGTTCCAACGACCAGGCAAAGTGATTCATCGTAAAGTGCCATCTCCTCGGGGGTGGGCGCCTGGAATTGCTCGATCCATTGCAGCAGGCAGTGTCTCTCTGAAGTACACTACTACGGTGTCACTTACTCTGAATGAGTCATGACGCGTTTTGCACTGCTCCAGACCGTGCTCACGATGCGATCACCGCTTGCCCGTGATGTATGGGAAATTCAGGTGACACTTAGGGGCAGCGCACGTTGACGCCGTCGACGTGCAGGAGCTCAGCCGGCGGGATTCTGTGGCCGCAGGCTTGGGGACATGAACAGGTCAAAGCTCTTTGGGTCGACTCGGCCGCTGCGTGCCTTTTGACCTAAAGCACCATCCTAATATTGACCTACCTCAGAAGTCGGGAACGACTTGCTGCGCTCACAGACCAGCTTCGCGAGCGCATCATGTACCTGTCGCAAAATCGATCTTCATAGGCGCCGCGTCTTCA
>Ga0206865_1216_pt2 | contig 10634 bp, 7 predicted proteins | sample Alteio_BWOrgCont_39_FD_152628 | JGI IMG/M metagenome (GOLD analysis project Ga0206865, IMG submission 152628) | Enriched cells from forest soil in Barre Woods Harvard Forest LTER site, Petersham, Massachusetts, United States -... | ecosystem: Environmental > Terrestrial > Soil > Temperate forest > O...
AATTCGACGCGGGCGACATCATGAATGTGGCGGTCCATGATTCACTGCGCGGCGATCCGGTGTTGGGTCAGGACGCTCAGCAACGGTTTCAAGCCTCGCGATTCAACCATCTTCGCCAACCTCTGGATGCCTTTGGCCTGCCTTGCACTGAGATTGCCTGCCCGCATTGCCGGCGCACTCTTCCGTATGGATTTGCGGAGGTTCCGCATCACATTTTTTCGATCGTCGGAGATTGGAATGCAGGAAAGTCTTATTACTTGAGTGTTCTCGTCAAAGTTTTGCCCAATCGTCTTTTTCAGGATTTTGAAATCGTCTTCCAAGACGCCGACCCGGCTGGAAATGCTCCTTTGAACGACATGAAAAAGAAGCTGTTCAGCGCGCAAAGCCCGGAACACGCGCGGCTGGCGAAAACAGAATTGGAAGGAGCGATGTATGAACGGCTTCCTCGCTATGGCCGGACGGTGGCATTGCCAAGACCGTTTATATTTTCCATGAAGTCCGTTTCTCATCCTGACGAACGATGCTCCATTGTTTTTTACGATAACGCCGGTGAACATTTTCAGCCAGGCCGCGATTCGGCGGAATCTCCCGGCGCGCAACATATTGCCAGTTCCGCAGGCGTTCTATTTCTGTTTGACCCATTCAACAACTCGGAATTTCGCGCCCGGATTTCCACTCAGCCCGATCCTCAATTGGAAATAGCCATTCTCGACCAACAGGATGTGATTTTGTCTGAAATGAAAATTCGCGTTCAAAAGCTGCTGCGCATGAGCCGGAACAGCAAAATGAAGCAACCCCTGGCGATCATGATTGGCAAATGCGATGCGTGGATGCATCTTTTGGGCAAGGAGCCGTTTCGCGATCCGGTGGAAAACCACGCGCTCAACATGACCGCTGTGCGGCACAACTCCAAGCTGGTTCGCTCGTTAATCTGCGATATCTGTCCGGCCATTGTCGCCAATGCGGAGGACATCAGCGAATCGGTCATGTACTTTCCCGTCAGTTCCTTCGGCCATCCTCCTTTGAAAATCGGAGGGGGCGCATGTGTGCCAAATCCGGGCAAACTTCGGCCGTTTATGGTCGAGATTCCGCCGCTGTGGCTCTTGGCGCAAATCACACCACAACTGGTTCCTTGCTCGTAACCACAAATTTTCGCATGGCGGGTCAATTAATATATACGAGCGCGCCGCAAGGTTTGGCCGCCGGACAGTCCGGTTACTGCACTGTGGCTCGCGATGGCGACCTGCGCGAAGCGCTCATCCGGCCACTGGAACAATTGAGTTCCTATCATCGTGCGACTTCCGGCGGACAAACCGAACCGGTGATATCAGCCTACCGGATACTTGACTTGCGCGGCGCCAAATACCATGTATTGAGTAGGATTCAGGATGCGGGGCTGGATTTTACCAACCGCACCAATAATCTGGCCCACCATCTTGTCTTTGAGCCGCATGAGATAGCGAATCTGCCTTTGCCAGCGCTCATCTTCCGGGATTGGAACGGTTGGCGAAAAGAATGGAAGGAGGCCCCCCGCTTCCTCGGCCCATCGGACTGGGGAAATCTTTCCCAACTGCCCTGCGCAATGTCTCTGCCCGCGAAGAACTGGGAAAGCGTAACTGGAGACGCCGGTTCCGCGGCGGGCCTGCTGGAGCGCGGGTTCGCCAACGGCGCCTATTTTCTGGCCAGTGCGGAGGTTTTACTTTTACTCTTCGCCGAGTCGGTTCAATTGCTTACTCTAAAAGGAAAATCCCGGGCCGACTTCTGGGAATACACCTTTACCACGCGCTTGCAGCCGGAAGATAATCCTAATGACTTCCGGTGGCGCGGCTGTCAACGGGACAGCCCGGCCTATCAGGCGGCAGTGCGCAAAGGGGCCTCATTTACAGCGGCCAATTCCATCAAGGCTCCGGCCAATGATCTGGCCCAATACGCTCGAACGGGAAAATTGCCAACTCCCGTAACCCATGTCAGAACGCCGATAAAGCCAGGAATCTCACCGGCAACCTCGCCTTCCGGGCCGCCCTCAACCAGACCTGCGACTGTCCCGTTGAGAGGATGGGATCCGGCCCCCAGCAGCTTTGAGGAGGAGCACTATGAGGAAGAGGCGGAGGAGGCTTCACATTCCCGCTGGATGTCTTGGATTTCGCTGTTGGTGATGCTCGTCATTGTTCTTGGCAGCTGGGCTTGGTACCGTTCGCACAAGCTTCAGCGTGCAAATGCTGGCAATGTGGGAAACAAAGGCACCAACTCTAGCCGAACAAATTTAGTTTCTGTAGCAGTTGCGAGAACTGCTCCCCCAGAGCAAACAAATTCAGCCCAACATCCACCTCCAGACACTTACAAGAACCGGGTTGACCACTTGCCGGAATTTACGACTTATCTCGTAGCCCTATCTTCTGACAACCGCGTCAGCGTCGAAAGCATCGCTGATCTAAACAAAGTCTGCGACCAATTGAAAAAGGCCAAAGCCCTTACCCCTGACGAATTTAAGGCTATCATGGAATGTCGTATTCGCTCCAATGACCCCCTTTCGGCCGACGAATCGCCGACCGACTCAATGGTTTCCTTTAGATTTCCAGCCGGCGGGCTTCGTGGCGAGAATTCCCTCGGGTTGGGATTCGCGTTCGATGGATGGCGCAGCCTTAATCTGCCTCAAACGAGTATGGCTGTTATTGACTTCAGCTCGACGAGCAACCAGTTCAAAAAATTTCGGATTGTCACATTCCCCTTGGGCACTACGAATCAACCCGTCAAATTCCCAAAATCACTTTTGCAGGCAGACCAAAGTAGCTTCGATGCATCGTTTAAGGCACCACTCGCAAGCCGCATTGCCAAGCTGGAGATGCGTGAAGCCTTCCTGCAACTTCGGCCGTTCGTCAAGATCAATGACGGTGTGAGAGATATGATTGATGCGTTGCCCGCGACAGCGAAATCCGCGACCAAGAATGGGAATGAGTTGAATTTTGACAAACTCCGTAAATTGCTAAATGAAGAGGCAAAGCGGCTTGAAGATCAGACTAACAGTCTTGCTACCGAGATTGCGAACTCTGAAGGTCAACGCCCTGGTCTTTCAGTGCAAATTAACAGTCAAAAAGCAGATTCTAATAAGTCACCCGACGATCAAGGAAAGAAAGATGCTTTAATGAAAAGTCAAGATGAGTTAATTGCACTCAACCAAAAGATTGACTCCTCAAAAAAACGTCAGCAATCAGATAACAAGAATATTTTCGAGTATCGCAGATGTCTCGACAGTATTCCTATCGACCTTAAAGATTCGAAATTGAATCACGTTGCTTTGTATTTTGTTCAGGGGAGCGAAAGCAAACCGGGGGAGAGGGTAGAATTGATTCGATTTGAAGATCCGGCAGGGGCATTGGAGGGGACAAAATGAACTTGATTCAGATCGGGCGAGAAGTGCGAAAAATGACCGAATGTCTGAGCCGGGCGCAGATGGAGCCGGAGGAGGCAAAATTAGCGAAGGAATACTCGGACTTGTGCGCTCTTGCCAACCAACGGTTGCTCCAGTGCGCTTCCATGATCGATGCCGCTGATATTCACCAAGCGCTACAACTGGCCGAGGTTCGCCCACCACTCCTGGATTTGGTTACGCTTTTGGCATTCAAACAGGCTGACGAATGGTGCGCTCGCTGCCGAACCAACCACCTTCCCATACCCGAACCTTTGGATGCCAGGTCAATCAAGTCGCTCAACGCCATCTATAGCAAAGGCATCGCGGCAAATACTCCGCTCTACAAGAATTACCGTGAGGCCATGATGCAGAACGATGATGCCAAGGCCATGGCTGTCTTGCGCATGATTGTCCGATTGAATCCCGGCGATTCCAACGCCATCCAGGAGTTGAAGAAGCTGGAAGAAAAAGATCTGGCAGCCAGACTGCATGGCCTTGGTGTGTCCATTCAAGCGGCCGATCAAAAGGCCGTGTTGGAACAGATTCAGGAGATTGAATCACTCGCGCCCACGTTTCCCAAGGACAACGAAATCTGGCGGAAGGCCCAAGCCATCCGTTGCAAGATCTTGTTCCGCGAACTTCAAGAACTGCGCCGCGAGGATCTTTGGGCTGACAGCTTCGCCCTCCTCAGCCAGATTCGCCAACTCTGCGCGGAGTTTTCCGTCGAATTAACCGGGCATTCATCCCAGGAAATGTCTGAAATCGAACAGTGGGCCCGTCAGCAAGCCAAGAACCAGGCGGAACAGGATAATTTCAATCGCATCATGGGCGAGCTCGGCATTCTCCTGGACTCCGACCGCTTTGGCCCAGTGTCTAAACTCGGGCTGGAAGATCTAAAACAGGAAACAAAAATCCTGGGCAGCAAACGGCGCGAACTGGATCAATTTGCCCAAACAATTCCGCCGGATCTGGAAAACCGCCTAAACCAGGTTCTACAGGATTTACGGGTCAACATCCACAAACAACAAACCCGCAAGGCCAGAATGTTCCGGCTTGGCCTTGCCGCCGGCACGATGGTCCTGATCGCATCCGCGTTGATTTGCTTCGAATGGCGCCGCGAAACAGGCATGGCGACGGCCCTGCAAAGCCTGGTCGAATCTAGGCAGATCACGACCATCGAAAAGCTGATCCCATCCGTGAGCCATCAGCACGTCATCTCGCCCCGTTTAGCCAAAACGCTCCAGACAGCAGGGGATTATCTGAAACAAACACGACAGGCGGCCGAGCAATGCGTCCAGGGAGTCGCGCAACTCAATGCCTATTCCAACAATGACCTGGCCGGTTCCGACCCTGAACAAATTTACCGCCGTCGTGCGGATCTGCTGAAGGAGATCAAAGCCCTCCCGGCTGACGTCCAAATCGATCCGCGGCTCAGTCTTTCTCCATTCGAGAACCATTGGAACAGCTTCCTCGCTCAAGAAGGGCCGCAACGCTCTGCAAAATTTAACAAGCTTTTCGCGGAGGCCAAAAGCCGGGTCCAAAGCATGGCTGATTCTTCCCTTTCAGACGGGCCTTCCGAAGACGAACAGAAAATTATTGCGCTGGAATCAATGTTGGAGGGCCTGATTAACAGCGCCGTTCCAGCATTGCAAATTGACCGGACTGCGGCGGACAATTTTCATACATTTCGCGAGGAATGGGAGACGTGGCGCTCCACCACCGCTTCTTTGCGGGCGCCGGAATCCCTGGCCGCGTATCTTAATGCATTGCGCCGCTTGCAAACCTGTGGATATTTCAGCACAAAATCGGTCTCCACCGCCGCCACCATTGCCTCACTTGATATGGATGCCTGGCATCTCAAGGCTTCGCTCATCCTGCCCGGAGGAGAGTTGGCAAAACTGACGAATCATAACACTGCGGAGAAAGCGGCTTTTTATCCGGCGGACATGCGGCCGGCGGAGAAAGATCGTTATCTCGAATTGCGGGATGATGAGCAGATTCACCAGGTTTGGCTGTATAACATGGACAAGGATCATTTCACGCCCCTCACGGCCGGCAGGGAGTATACCGTGTATTCCATAGGTCCAATCGTAACGAAAGCCAACAAGCAGTTAGGCCGCGTCTATGATCCGGTCGCTTCTCCGGACGACCTCAATTTTAAGAATGTCTCGAATTATATTGATGAAACCCACTTCAAAGAAGAAGGCCGCCACGCTCTGGAGTACTGGGCCTATGAAAAAATTGGCTTTGGCAATTTAATTGATTCTCAAACCGGCGCCTATCAAACCGCGCTGCTGGAGATTCTGGATCGCGTGAACCGGGAAACCAATTCAAGCCCTTTATTTCGGGCTTTTCTGGCGATGAAACTCTACAATATGATTGACGTGCGTCCGGTGGAGTGGGGATACATCTGGTGCCCGGCGGCCGCGGCCGACCGCCAGCGGCTGGTTGATCTTGGGGCGGGGCGGCTCCAGAGCGGAAATTGGTATGTTCCCAGCCTGATCCAGAGCGAAGGCGATCGTTTCGAGAAATACTTCGAGAGTGTCCGGGCCACTTCCTATATGAAGCAGGCGCGGTTCTATCAGACCCTGGCTCAGCGGCTGGACTCTGCGGATTTTTCTTTCGCCGGCTACGTTCATCCGGACCGCGGCTTGATCACGGCTTTGAAGGCGAAAAGCACCTCTCTTTGGGGTTTTGGCAAAAATGGAAAATTGGCACTTTTATACAAGCTCAATCCACAAGCCACAGGATATGACCGGGAGCAGACACCCCTGCCATTTTCACCTGTCTTTTGTTTTGCGCAGGACTATCATTTGGATGTGGAACAGGCTTGCGAAGCCGCTGGTCTGGAAAGAACCGCCCCGTCGATAGCTGCGTGTCCTCTCGTTGCTGAATAAATGAAGACGCAAGATTCCTACAAACTTCGTTGGCGTGGCCGGCAGATCGGCCCCCTCACGTTGCAGGCCATCGAGGAACAATTGGAAGATCAGGAACTGGGGATGCTCCACGAGATTTTTTACGACAACCAATGGAAAACACTCAGCGAATTTTTTGTCGAAATCTGTCGCGAACGCAAGGCGGCCGAAGTCGAACTCAATGGGGACGCAGTATCTCCAACCCTTGGAGTCGATGCATCCCGCGCCACAGACAGGAGCCCGTCTTCGCGCCAACAGGAAGGCGCGCGGCTGGCTTCCCATGGAATCACAAAAACGGTTGTGTCGTCCGGAAAGGAAATCACCCTCCTCGAAAACATCACTTTTGTGATCGAGCCGAATGAATTCGTCGCCATCCTCGGCCCGTCCGGTTCCGGCAAAAGCACACTGATGGACGCCATCAACGGACGCAGATGCGCAACCAGCGGTTCGGTTTTTATCAACGGAAGGGACTTGCATGTCGAGTTTGACCAGCTGCGCGACAGCATCGGGTATGTTCCACAAAAGGACATTGTTCATCTTCCATTGACCGTGAGGCAGGAGTTGACGTTTGTCGCCAGATTGCGATTGCCCGCCGAAATGCCCCGGGAAACCATCGACCAGATTGTATCCGAGGTAATCGTCAAAATTGGCTTGAAGGAAAGACAACGCACGCGAAACGCGAATCTATCCGGAGGCCAACTCAAGCGTGTCAGCGTCGGCGTTGAGCTTCTGGCCAATCCCACACTTCTGTTTTTAGACGAAGCAACTTCCGGGCTGGATGCTGGAACCGAGGCCAGAATGATGACGCTATTCGACAAACTCGCCAACGAAGGAAAAACAATTGTCTGCATCACTCACAACCTGGAAAATTTGGGGTTGTGTGATTTGGCCGTGGTTCTTGCCTGCGGTAAACTTGTTTACTACGGTCCGCCTGGGGATTTGTTGACTTACTTCAATGTTGGAATTCTCAAAGATATCTTTCAGGAGGCTTTGGGCGAAGGCGTTGACCCCCCCGATGAGGCGCTCAAGAAGAAACTCGCCGCGCAATGGGCCGCCCGCTATCGCTCCAGCGAGTATTACCAGCGTTATGTTGCCCTCCGCTTGCAACAAAAAGCACCACCAGCCACGAATACCATTTTCGCCTCTCGACGAGCCAGGCGAAATGGCTTCCTCGGCGGGTTGCGACAATTCTTGATTCTCACGCAACGCTACGCCACCGTAACCTTTCAGGATAGAAAGAACATATTTCTTTTGTTAGCTCAAGCCCCGGTCGTCGCCCTTCTCATCGCGATCGCCTTCCCTAAAAAATCTCTAACGACGGTGGAACAGACCATGAAGGAGCAAACCATGATTACCTTTTTCATGACGGTTTCGGCCATCTGGTTTGGTTGCTCCAATGCGGCAAGGGAGATAGTAAAAGAATTGCCTATTTATCTTCGCGAACGCGCGATCAACCTTTGCCTGCCCGCCTACCTCGGCTCCAAAATGGCCGTGCTTAGCATCCTTTGTCTTCTTCAGTGTATCATGATGTTTTTCATGGCGTCGGCGTTGACTGAGTTTCGCCCTGACGTCCCACAGTTCGTCGGCATCCTCGTCATTACCGCTCTGTGCGCCATGATGCTCGGATTGCTCGTTTCCGCCTGTGCGCCTAGCGACAATATTGCCATGGCCATTGTGCCGGTACTGCTCATTCCACAACTTCTATTTGCCGATGCCGTCGTGCAACTTTCCGGCCTTGCCAAGAACATCGCATATTATTTGATTGTTTCATTTTGGTCGTTTGACGGATTACTACACAGTCTTGGCCGGAACTTTGTCCCAAAGCCACATTATGATTTGCCACTCGATGTTTTCTCGCTGTGTCTCTTTTTTGCAGTGTTTGTTGGCGCCGCGGTTCTGGCCTTGAAAATCAAGGACAAGTCCACCTGAGATGAATCAATTCATGTTATCGCTATGAAACGGGGAAATATTGTCGGGCTCACCGCTTTCGCGTGTTTTATTTTTTTTTGTTTTTACATGCGTTGGAAAATGGAGCGCCAACTATCCTCCAATCTTCATAATGAAATCATCAAGGTTCCCGTCCGCATACTAAATGCTGTCAGCGATTCCGTTAAAAAGGCTGCGGACAGCATGGGTTCTGCTTCTCAAAGGGCAACCAACGACTCTGCTGCTTCACCCGGAGGTGTCATTGATGACATTACGAGCGTCCTCAAGAAGACAGTCGAACCAGGCGGCTCCGCTACGACAAACACCAACAACCCCGACCTTGAAGGATTGGGTGTGCGAGTCCTTGGTGCCGCGACCGAAACCGCCCGGAAGGTTGATAGGATCGGATTGGATGCCACCCGCATGACTGACCAGCAGGAGTCCCAGTTTGGCGCTGAAATGGCCAAGTCCATCACAAATGAATTTAAAATCGTCCCCGAAAGTCCCGAATATTCACGAATTGCCCGCCTGATGGCGCCCATCCTCGACGAGCGCAAACGCCAGCAGATACACTACACCTTCCACATCATCGACTCCAAATCCGTGAATGCCTTCAGTCTGGCCGGAGGCTATATCTATATCACCACCGCATTCCTCCATGAATTCCCCTCCGATGCATCTCTGGTTATGGCTTTGGCGCATGAAGTCGGCCATGTCGAACTGCGCCATTGCGCTGAAAAGGTTCAGTACACGCGAATTGGCAGCGAGGCCATCGGCGACATCGCTATGTTTGGCGGTGCTCTTTACAGTACCCTAACCACCCCATACACGAAAGATCAGGAGTTCGCCGCCGATGAATATGGCTTTTTAGCCTGTCGGAAAGCCGGCTGGAACGCCGTCGAACTCATCGCTCTTTTCACCCAACTGGACGCCTATGAACGCCGCAAAGGGATTTCATCCGAACCATCCGACTCCGACTCCAAATTGGAAATCCAGTTGAAGAATTATTTTAGCAGCCATCCGCCAACAATCGAAAGAAAGCAGAGATTGGAAAAACTCGAGGAGAAATAACCCCCAATGACTCATTTCAGATCAATGCATGAACCGTATTGCCACTCCATTAAATCCTCAAAGTTCTCATTGATAACAAGTTGCGAATTATGTAATGCATAAAATGTAAAGATAGTTACGGTTTGTTACTTGTTTATTGACACCATCTCCGAAATTCCGATACGGCTTTTGGGACGGAGTATTACAGTTGCCAGGCTTTGAAATCTGAATCGTTGCTTAATGCGAGTTCGATTGGGACAGGCCGCCGACTATTCCGTGGCCGCTCCACGAACCCGGGCACAGCGCCGCCGGATCCAGACTCCAGCGGGCAGCGAGTTGGCCGACTTTTTCTGAATTGACGGCCAGTTCGTCCTTGATCGAGAAAATATTCTGTTCGCTGCCGTATTCAAAGCAGCGCAGGCCCAATTCCTTTTCCGCGGCGGTCAACGCGCCCTGGTTCCAAAGCGTTTCGCCCGCCCAGGCGTAGGCGCGGAAAACGCGGCCGCCATCCATCAGCACCCAGGCGTGTTGATTGACCACACGGCTCGCGCTGAAAAATTGCACCTGGCCCAGCTTCCGGCTTAGGTCGGTCAGAAAACGAAAACACACGTCCACATCTTCGAAAGGTCCCGGCAAACCGGATCCCATCACCAGCACCCAGCCGGAAATGGACGGGGAAATAAACAGCTTGTCCTCCCGCGCCTCGATCAATCCTTCCTCCCATGAACAGGGCGTCGGATGATGCAAACGCAAGGCGGCTTGCACCACGGACGGGTCACCGGCCTTGACCACGAGCCAGCGGCTGGGTTGCTCGAAGACGGAGGGATGAAAGCCCATGTTCCCGGTCAGTGGCGAAGGGTTGAAGCCTCCGGCATCCCGTGTCTGGCACGCCCGGCGCCAGGCGCAATAGATGAAAAAAAAGCCTATCCCCGAAACGATCCCAAACGGAATCAGCATCAAAAGCCACGCGACTTCTTTGAATTCTTGGTTCACACTGCTTGCTCCCAATGTAACCCCGGTTGTGGGATGTTCAACAGGGAACTGCTCTTTTGAGCAAAAAATTTACCGTTGCGCCGGCCCGTTAAACCCGGTTTCATATCTCACCATGGATAGTTCCTGTATAATGTAGTTCCTTCCGCCAGCCGTTTGCATGCATAAATTTGTCCTTTTTTTACTCTTTCTCTCCACCACCCTGGCCGGGGCGCGCGAAAAATTCGAGTTACGCGACGGCGACCGCATTGCCCTCGTCGGGGATACCTTGATTGAGCGGGAACAGGAATCGGGCTGGCTGGAAACGGAAATGGCCGCCGATTTTGCGGACCGCCATTTCATCG
>Ga0206865_1286_pt1 | contig 10556 bp, 6 predicted proteins | sample Alteio_BWOrgCont_39_FD_152628 | JGI IMG/M metagenome (GOLD analysis project Ga0206865, IMG submission 152628) | Enriched cells from forest soil in Barre Woods Harvard Forest LTER site, Petersham, Massachusetts, United States -... | ecosystem: Environmental > Terrestrial > Soil > Temperate forest > O...
ACGTTTGTATAAATCTATTGCTAATATTCGCCAAATTGGACTGTTCACTTCAACATGATAAGGTAAAAAATAATTGCATTTTATATTATCATTCTTAAAATCACTAATAATAACCTGCCCTGAATTCGTGGATGAAATAGTGTTTTTTAAATTACGATTTCGCATTTCAGTCGAAAATGAAAGTTCCGACAAAGTCGTATCTTTCTGCTTTTCCCAGATACCACGTCTCTTGTGATATGCAATTACCTCTGATTTTTCCTTTCCGACAATTATGAGATAATTTAGTATATCCACAGCCTCAGCGTTATCCTGCGTTTCAATTATGACGTAATGTTTTTTGCCGGAAATCAAATTTGCAATTTGTTTTAAAAACTTATATCTCGACGGGTCTTCCTTTATTTCACTGTTTTTAAAATTCAAACTTGGCTCATAAAGGATATCTTTCATGATTTTGAGTTCTTCATTCCACCGTACCACCATTGCTTCATTGCCAACCGATAGCTGTTTATGCAGCGTGATTGATTTTAAAGTTTGTTCATTCCATTGAAGAAATTTTTTGTATAAGGTGGAAGTTGTATCAGGTTGGATAAAATACAAAATAAAGGCAATAGTGGTAATAATGGTTTTCATAATAAAATTACTGTTGTTACCTTGGGATTATTATTTTGTCGCCGTTGCATAAAAGTAATCAATTTCTTCGCGTCGGCACGATGCGCAGCGTCCTCTATAGAGCCCCTGTGACAACGGCAAATTTTCCTCCCTGCTAACGGGTTAAAAATTTGCAATTCGTATTAAACAATCATTTTTGGGTATTGAACCGGCAAGATGATATATCGACCGTATTTTTGATGAGTTAAATTCGGTTAGTATAACATCAGTCAGATTAACACCATTTACACTGATATTCGTTTCGTGGGTTTCAATTTCCGAGCGTAAATCTATTTTAGGAACGATTGTATCACGTTTCATTTTCCATCGGTTATTGAAATACATATATACCCGGATATGTGAACCCAGCGCGCTATTTTCAATAAGATAGCTTCTGGATTGAGCAACTTCTGCCGAAAGGGTTGTTTCTATTATGAAAAAATGTTTATTGATAATGGAATCGACATGAATTTGCTTAAGAAATTTATATCGGGCAGGTTGCCCTTTGTCAATTTCATCACTGTCATTCGCAGTTGGTGAATTCAATAAAGATTGCACGATTTTCTCCCTTTTTCTATAGGCGGATCTCCAATCGGCATATTGTGCACGTTTTGCTTCCCGATTAATGAATGCTATTGTGCTTTGATTCCATTCCTTGAAAACGGCATGAAATAATCGTTCAGCATGTGGTTGATAAAGAATACGAGTCGTTAAACACAGAATTCCCGATATTATAGTTAAATATGATTTCATTCCTAATTTATTGCTCCGGTAGTTTTCTATCGGGAGCACCTTTGCCCTGATGGTCACTATAGTAGATCCTGCGCTATATGCCTGATTGCATGAACTAATTATGAAAGGTAAAAATAATAAGCCAGTTATATTAGTTTTGTTTCGCGGCAGGTGTGTATCGTTATCGCATAAAGCATCAATCTTTTCACGCTGGCACGATGCGCAGTGTACTCGATGAGGGGCCCTGCGGCAACGGCGAATTTATTAATGCCGCATATCGCCAGTTGAAAACCGCGAGCATGCACCACCACGAGTTGCAAACTCGCGACAGCGAAGGTAGAAGACGAAAAAAACGAATATATTTATCCGGCATATAAATACTGCATTACCGGAACATGAAATTCAGCCCAGCCTTTAACCCAAACATTATTGTTGTCGCTGGTACCTGGGATACTGTTTTGCCCCGGCATGTGGCGCTTTTTAAAAAGCTGTTGCGCTATAGCAAGAAAAAGGCGCTGAATCCTTATATCCTTATTTTTTATCCGACGCCTGCCAACTACATTAACGAGGGTAAGTTTAAAGATTACTTTGACCTGGATGCCAGGATCGAGCTTTTTAAACACCTGGGTTTTAATAACGTAATTGTTATTGAATTTGAGGCGTCGGACCTAAACCGAAGTTCGGCCGAGTTTTTAAATGAATTTACCCGGCAAACAGGTATTAACATAACCGAACTGTGGATTGGCGAAAATCAGCAGTTTGGTGCGGGTGCACAGGGTTTTTTGTCCGTCAGGCACGAATGTGCTGCCAGGGGCATCAATTTGAGGGTCCTGAAGAACTCCTTTTTAGTGCACCTGGATAAAGAAAGTTTTTACAGGGATTTTAACGCGGGTAAATTTGCGCTGTCATCAGCCATTGTTGGCTATTTTCCCACCTATAAACTCAAACCGGACGGGAAAATTAACATGCACGATGGTGTGTACAACGCCCGGTTAAGGTTACATCCCTTTGATAAAAAAAACGAAAAAGCCATCACCATAAAAATTGAAAACCAGCAACTGGAGGAATTTAGCCATCATAGCGATTACAACTGGTTAGTTCTTTTGGAAAAAATAGGGGAAACCGGACTGGAGTAAATCATAAACGCAGTATTTAAGTAGGTCTTGGGGATACATGAACAATATGCATTGTCACGGGCAGTTTCAGTGCAGTTGAAAACCGCAGGCATGCAATACCACGAGTTACGCTGCGCTAAACTCGCGGCAGCGCAGGCCGGTTAGCTTGATTTTCTTTTCATTTTTTAACTACGGGAAATCCGGATAAAAAATACTAAATTTGTTAGCTTTTTAAAAGTCCTCTTTTTTGTTAATCCTGCCTTTTTGTGAGTTGTTGATTTGCAACTGTTTAGCCAAAATTTTTTTGAAAAAGTGTTAAGTTGTGTTAACCCAATTTACACCGGTATTTTATGCAGATGGTGTTCAATCACGCAGAATTCAGATGTGTCCCGCACGTGAGGGATGCGGATGAAAAGAATTGTTAACTCCTTCTCATCTGCACATCCGCACATTCACTCATCTGCACATCAATTCGCGCCTTTCACCCGGTTCTTTTCGTCATCGGCGCCGGTTTGGTGTTCGCGGGCTTTAATTTTATTGTTGCCGAAGTTATAAGTAAGCGTTAACCTCGAAATCCTGGTTTCGCGCTTTTGGGTAATATCTAAATTGTTGTTGGCATAATAGCTGGTAACATCGTTGGTGCGGGTGTTAAATATATCGCTTACCGAAAATTTAACGTTCAGCTTTTTGTTGGCGAAGGAATGGCTAATGCCAGCATCGGTTGAGTATTGTGGTTTAACGTTAAACAAACCATACACCAGCGCCGACTGGTAATTGGTGCTCACCTCCAGTTTGTAACCTTTTACCGGGGTAAAGGTTTCTGTGGCGCGGATCTGGTAGGCGGCTTGTCCGCTGTTTAAGTTGGCGCCTTCCAGGCTGTTTGATTTAAAGCCCAGGTAAAAGGCAGTAAGGTTTACATTGCCTTCCCACCATTTGGTAAAGGTATAAGGTGCATACAGGTTAACGTTGTAGGCGTTTTGCACCTGCAGGTTCTCCTGTGTTACAAAGGATACTTTGGTGGTTGGGTCGGAGCCGGGTATCTCGGTGATCACGTCGGTAGTGCGGCTGTAACCCAATGACAAAGTGATGTTTTTATTATAGGTGTAGTTAAACTCAAAATTATTGGTGTACTGGGGCTTTAAATAGGGGTTGCCTTTTTGGTAGGTGTAAGGGTCCAAATGATAAACAAAGGGGTTAAGGTTATCATACTCGGGCCTGTCGATACGGGGGCTGTACGAAAAGTTGATCTCGTTTTTATCATTCAGCGTACGATCGAGGAATACACTTGGGAAGAAATCAAGATAATGCCTTGGGATACTTTGTACCGCTGAGGCTGAGTCGCCCACGGCGGATGAGCTGGTGTATTCGGCACGTAAACCTACTTGTACCGAAAAGTTTTTATAGTCCTTATTAAAGTTAATGTAACCGGCATCAATCTTCTCGTCGTAAACAAAACGGTTGTTGCTGATATAAGGCCCGGCCGCATCCATGGTTTGCATGAGGTTGTTATCTGTTTTTACGTCGCTGAATTTTAAACCCGATTCAAACTTCAGCGATTTGCTTAATGGCTTGCTGTAATCAATCTTCCCGGTGCGGATATCGATGTTTGAGGGGGTTATGTTGCCTAAAAATCCCTGTGGGTGCTGCATGCTGCCATCGGCCAGGAAAAAGTCGGTAGCATAAGTGGAGATCACGTAGTTCCTGAATTTGGAATAATCCAGATCGGCGCTGATCTGCTGACCGGCGGTATCCAACTTCCAGGTATCATTTAAATTAAAGGCAATGTTGTGGTAGGTTTGATGGATGAGCGATGTGGTATGCAATGATGAATCTACCTCGGCAAAGTTTTGCCCTATAAAAGTGCGGGTATTGTTATTGTCGTCCTCGCCATTAAAATAACCGCTTGCCACAAAGCCAATGGTGTTTTTTGAGGAGATGTCGTAATCGGCACCCAGGCGGTAGCTATTGTTATGATTTACCTGCGGCATATTGGTGGCCTGGTTAAAATAGGTTGGCTTGCCGGTGCTGTCAATAATAACCCGTTTTATGCCTATATATTGGGTGCGCTTGTTATCGTTGTGGCTGAAGGAGCCAAATACGTTTAAGTCGCCCTCTTTATGGTTTAAATTTAAGGTTTCGTTGTCCTTGCCATATGCGCCATAACCTGCGCCTGCGGTAAGGCTGCCATTGGTACCGGTTTGTTTGTTCTTTTTTAGTTTGATATTGATAATACCCGAATTGCCCGCAGCATCATATTTTGCTGAAGGATTGGTAATGAGTTCGATGGACGATATGGTGTTGCCGTCGGTCGACCGTAGCAGGGTTGCCAATTGTGAAGCCGAAAGATAGGTCAGCTTATCGTTTATCATAACGGTTACCCCTTGTTTGCCTTTAAGGCTGATGTTATCGTCCTTATCAATAGATACGCCTGGCGCCCGTTCCAGTATATCCATGGCGGTATTGCCCGCAGCCAGTACGCTGTTTTCAACGTTCATAACCGTACGGTCAACCTTGTGCTCAATCAAAGGCTTCGAGGCCGTAATGGTAACCGTATTGAGCGCATGGCTCGCCGGTAACAGCTTTATGGCCGGAACCGTAATTCCCTCTGTACCGGCAGCAACGGTAAATGCGCCGCTGGCTGTTTTTTGGTAACCTACTACCGATGCCTTTATAATATAGGTACCTGCAGCAATATGGTCGAATTTGTAAGCGCCGTTCTCGGTACTTAAGGTGCCTTTAACTACTGTTGAATCCTGGGCCTTTAATAAGCTTACTGTGGCATAGTCCATAGGTTTGCCGTTTTCATCAAGCAATACGCCCGAAACGCCGGCGGCATTTTTTGCTGTTTGCGCAAATAGCGGCCCGACACACAGTGTTAATAGTAGTAGTGTGTAAAGTATTTTTTTGATAGTCGTTTTCATTGTTGTGTTTTGTTTTTTTGGTAAAGAAATCATCCCTGGGCTTACTGCCGAAACTTTTTTGACCGTTGGATAATTATCAGTGACCAGTAGCATTATTTGAGTGGATTTTTGTTTGTGTTTTTTGGATCGATTGCTTTGGAGGACGGCAATAGCATTCCCCCTAAAGAATTTTTTGTTCTTTTTAAGTTTGACAGTTCTGCGTGTGGTTTTGCCTTAAAGGCTTTTTGAATCGTGGATATTTAAACCGGGGCTTCTGTTCGTATTTACTTTATAGTATAGATGTTTTTCATTGCCGTTTATTTGTATTTAAGATGCAAAAAAACACTAAAAGGTTACATCGTTTTTCGGCATTTTCGGTAAGCCTGATGTTTTTGTCGGTGAAATACCTTTAAAAAGGGGCGGCCTGTAATGTGGGATGAATTTCCCATGTCATTACAGGCCGCCTATGTTTATTTGAGGGCTTTATTGCGCCGCTGCAGCTGAATCGGCTTTTACACTATCTTTTTTTGAAGTGATAAGCGTATCAACTTTGCATTGCAGGCCATTGTCGGTCATTATAAAGGTTGACGTATTTGGGTTATCCTTTTTATTTGCCTCGTTACAATTGTAAAGGTTTACGTTCCGCAGGTAATTATCCATTTTGTGGTCTATCACTACTTTTGAATTCATCGGTACCTTTAACGTGAGTTCAACTTCTTCATCATGCCATGAAATGCCCGGCCTTTTGCGTAATGCGTAATCAAATTTTAATACCGAATCCTGCTGCGCAAACACATAACTGGTGCTGCGGGCATTAAAAAGGGCATCATCATAATTGCCTCCTTTGGCGCTATAAGTTTCTACCAGCATCGGGAACTTTACATCGCTTTTTTCAATCGTGAGGCTCACGCTTCGCGGTTCTTCGCCCGAGTCGTTAAAATGATCATCAATAACCACCAGGTTCCGGAAATGATCTTTTATATCAAGGCGCAGGCTATCCTCGTGCGAAAAGTATTTGATGTCATTCAGGTTGATATAATAGGTATTGTCTTTTGCCGGCTTTAAATTGAGCGTTTCGCTAAAGCTTGCTGATTCCCTGAAGTTGGACGCTATTTTAACTGCATAATAAGCGAGCATACCTAAGGAACACAGCCAAAGTACCAGGAAAACGGTGCTTGTTGATTTGCCAATGCCGCCAACATTAAAAATGCCTTTAAACGTTAACAAAATAATGCTGAGCAAAGGTATAATGGCGACAAAAAAGGCGCACAGGTAAACGTTGTCGGCATGTTCGCTGGCAATAATGGTGAAAGGGAAGAAAGCATGGGGATTGCCTGCTTTAAATCCAAGTATTGCTATCAGCATAACGATCAGGAAAACACCGAAGCCGAAACAGGTTAACAATATAATTACTCCTAATATTTTGACGAACACTTTACCCGTACCTCTTAAAAACATACCGAGGTGATGGAAAAAGTCGCCTGTAAAATCGCGGGCCTTATATACAAAGGGCCGCGCTTCGTGGCCAAAGTTTGATAGGTTTTGTTTAACGGAACTCATTTCATCCTCAAAGTTCTTTTTAAAACCCTGCAGGTTCTGCTTTTCGCCTTTCATCGCCATCCTGTCCGACCGGGTAACTGCTTTGGGGACTACTATCCATAGTATTATATATAGAAACAAACCTGTGCCGCCTGCTGCAATGGCTATGGCAAATGCCAGCCTAACCCAAACAGTGTCGATATCAAAATAATTGGCAACACCCGCGCATACACCGCCAAGCAGGTGATCATCCGGATCGCGGAACAGCCTGCGGGTTGCTGCGGCGTAGTTTAATGGGTTTGCATCAGTATTGCTATCGTCCTCGGCATGTTCAAAATCCGAAACGGTTCCCATTTGCTCAATAACCGCGTTGACGTCCTGCTCCACAATAACCTGTTTGTTATCGCGTGCCAGCGTTTCCGAAAACATCTCGGCAATGCGGTTTTCAATGTCGGTAGTGATCTCCAGGCTATCGGCCGAGTTTGAGAAATGACGTTTTACATCCGTCATATAATTTTTTAATATCTCGTAAGCATCCTCTTCGATGTGGAAAACGATGCCGTTTATATTGATGATAATTGTTTTGTTCATGATAATTTCTTTTTATGAGATTTGAGTATTGAGGTAGTTTTATGATGATTTTTCATTTTTTGTTAACGCTGAAGTGAAGCGCCGGACTCCGGTCTTTCTGAAATTTGCGTTTGTTTCATTTTTTCACCTTAATTTCTCATTTTCTGTCTCCGATTGCTGTTTGTACCAGGTTTTATCCAGTTGTTCCAGCACATTGCGGCCCTCGTCTGATAGTATATAGTACTTTCGCGGGGGCCCCGAAGTGGATTCAACCCAGTTATAAGTGAGCAATCCGTTGTTTTTTAAACGGGTTAATAAAGGATACAAAGTACCCTCAACTACAAGCAGTTGGGCCTTCTTTAGCTCAGCAATTATGTCTGATGCATATGTCTCGCCCTTAGCTATAATGGAAAGTATGCAATACTCCAGTATTCCTTTCCTCATTTGGGTTTGTGTATTTTCAACAATCATGCAACAAAGATATATGTTTTAAATTGTATTATGCAATACATAGTACTATATTTTTTTCGTGAATGGCCCGGAAGTGTTAAAAATTTAACTTTTTTTAACTTTTTTTCCATTTTATTTGTGTTTTTGATAAGCTAACACTACTTTTATAATTAATTAACTATTAACTGATCTTATTATTAACAAACATGAAAAAACTTCTACTAGTAAGTTTGTGCTTTCTGATGTTATGCATTACACAGGTATTCGCACAAAACCGTACAGTTACTGGTACGGTTACGGCCAAAGATGACGGCCTACCCATTCCGGGAGTATCAGTAAAAATAAAAGGAACTACTAACGGCGTACAAACCGGCACTAATGGTAAATATACCTTGAGTGTACCGGCTAACGGAGTGTTGGTTTTTTCGTTCATTGGCTATTCCGCACAGGAACGCGCGGTTGGTTCAGCGTCGGTAATCAACGTTGTACTCGAGCCCGCATCTACCGCACTTGGTGAAGTTGTGGTAACCGGTGCGTTAGGTATCAAAAGGCAGGCAAAGGAACAGGGTTACGCCGCCACCCAGGTTGATGCTAAAGCGTTAACCGAGGCTCACCCAACCAACTTTACAAACGGTTTAACAGCAAAAGCACCAGGTTTGGTGATAAACACTGTTGATAACGGTATTAACCCGCAAACCCGTTTCACTTTACGTGGTACCCGCCACATCAATGGTAACAACTTTGCATTAGTTGTATTAAATGGTGTGCCGGTCTCTCCAAACGAAGTAAACACCATCAACCCTGATGACATTGAAAGCGTAAACATCCTGAACGGTGCAGGTGCTGCAGCCCTTTACGGTTCTGAAGCTTCGAACGGTGCCTTGGTTATTACTACAAAACGCGGCAGCCCGAGCGGCGCCCCGCAAGTGCAGTATACCAACACTTACCAACTTGAAAACTTATCGTATTTCCCAAAACTTCAAACTGATTTTGGTCCGTACGGTGGTGAAGGATTTCCTTACCAGGATCCGGTTACCGGCTTTATTACTACTCCGGTACCTTACGAAAACCAATCATATGGCCCTAAATATGACGGCCACATGCAAGTTATTGGCAGCCCGCTTGCCAATGGACAGGTTTTAACTATACCATACGCAACACCGGCGAAAGATCCGCGGTTTGCATTTTTCGTAACCGGTCACAGCGACGAAAACAACGTTTCTTATTCGGCTGGTGATGCCAACAATGGCCTAAACGTATCGTTCAACAGGTTAGACCGTACAGGTACCCTGCCACTGGATACCTATAACAGGACTGTAGGCCACGTTACTGCCACTAAAACTACTGGTATATTAACTTTAGATATTACCGGCAGCTTTACACAGGACAACACCAGTTCATCAGCAGGTAACCCGGGTTATTTGCCTTATGACGCTACTAACGTATTAACTACCTTGTTAAATACACCATCATGGGCTCCGCTGCAAATGTTAAAGGATGTTGCTAACAACCCTTTTGCCGATCAAAATGGTTATTTTAATGCTTATGGCATAAACCCTTACTGGATTGTAAACAATTCGCGTACCAATTCACGCAGCGATGTTTTTAACGGTAACTTCAACGCTATATTAAAGCCAACCAAATGGATGGATGCAAGTTATCGTTTGGCTTACAACGGCGGCACCTACCAATCACAATACGACAAAGCCGAAGTTGATTTTAGTTCGTATGCACGCGGTTTAAGCACCAGCGGCGCTTACAACCAGGCTAATTTCCCAGGCCAGGTAGTTAACATCAAACAGTATGGTGATGGTAGCAGCAGCCTTGCTACCAATGGCCAGGTGGCCAACAGCTATCTGTCGGCTACAGGCCCGCAAGGCTATTCACGTATTCAACAGGACGCGTTATTGAGTTTCCATAAAACGTTCTTCAATGATTTTAAAACCAATTTGGTATTAGGTAATACCATTTGGCAAGAGTATTATGACATTGTTGCCAATAGCAGTGCAAACTTGCTGGTTAGCGGATTTTACAATGTGGGCAGTATCTTAGGTGTTCCGGCAACTGCAGAAACATCCGGCAAAATACGCCAGATAGCCTATTTCGGCGATTTAGATCTCGGTTATAAGGATTTTGCTTTCGTGGAAGCTACCTTACGTAACGACCATGATTCGCGCCTTGCATCTGCAAACAGGTCATTCTTTTATCCATCTGTAAAAGGCTCATTACTGCTTACCAGTTTGATTGACGGCCTTAAAAACAACAAAACTTTAAGTTACTTTAAAGTAAGGGCCTCATACAGTAAGGTGGGTGATGTAAATATTGCTCCATATAGCATTAACAATACTTTTGCACCAACCGGAGGTTTCCCTTATGGTAACGTTGGCGGCTTAAGCTTAAACGCTACCCTCAATAGTGCCCTGTGCAGCAACTGACGCAGCGTTGGTAGCATATTCTACGAAAGGATAGAATATACGAGCAACTTGGTGCGGTGCATTAGCGCCCTGGTAAATAGATGTAGGAACATTAGGATAACCTGTCCTGCGTTCTTCGTTGAAAGCTTCGAAAGCACCGAAAACATCCAGCGAAGCCCATTTTTGGG
>Ga0206865_1287_pt1 | contig 10493 bp, 7 predicted proteins | sample Alteio_BWOrgCont_39_FD_152628 | JGI IMG/M metagenome (GOLD analysis project Ga0206865, IMG submission 152628) | Enriched cells from forest soil in Barre Woods Harvard Forest LTER site, Petersham, Massachusetts, United States -... | ecosystem: Environmental > Terrestrial > Soil > Temperate forest > O...
ACGGGCATTATCGCCATGCCGAAATTAATGTTCGCCAAAACTAACCAAAAGTATGGGCTGCAACTTTATTCGCTTCGTGAGCAATTGCCCAAAGATGTAAAGGGTGTAATTGCCAAAGTAGCAGAGGCTGGATATAAGCAAGTGGAGACTTTCGGTTACTCCAAAGAACATGGATTTTGGGGCCTGAGCGCTGTCGAGTTCAAAAAATTACTCAGGAGTAATGGATTGACCACACCGAGCGGACATTACGGAATGGACACATTTTTAAAATCTGGCGATATTAACGCGATTGACGATGCGATAGCAGCGGCTACAATTCTGGAACAGGAATATGTAACTATACCTTACTTAGGTGCGAATTTACGGCAAACGGCAGATGATATAAAATCACTTGTCAATTGGGTTAACATTGGGGCAAAGCGTGTGCAAAATGCAGGGCTGAAACTGGCATATCATAATCACGATTTTGAATTTGCACCGGTTGAAGGGCAGATGCTGCTGGAAGTGCTGTTGAAAAATACCGACCCCGACCTTGTGGATTTTGAAATGGACGTTTACTGGGTTGTTCGTGCCGGACAGGACCCTGTGAAGTGGCTTGAAAACTACCCCGGCCGTTTTAAGCTGATCCATGTAAAAGATATGGATAAGACAGATCCGAAATTGAATACCGAAGTTGGCAGCGGCAGCATTGATTTTCAACAAATATTGGCGGTGACTAAATACCAGGACGTGAAATATACTATCGTGGAACAGGAAAATTTCAAGATTGATCCTTACGCCAGCATCGCGCAAAGCAATAAATATCTGCGGCAAATACTCGGATAAGCATAATAAATGTCGTTTTAAGGTTACAGTGAGCCATTATTATAATTGGCATGCCATTCTGTATTGTACCCGTTTATTTTGAAACTGGTTTCCGATAGCATGGTCTCGCATTCAGGTTAAACCAAATAAGCTGTCCATAGCCGGGCAGCTTATTACGTTTTTAGACGGTTTGTTTCTTCGGTGGCTATTTATCTGCCTGGTCTAAAACGGGCGGTTGCCTCCAGGACAAACCGTTCCTTTTGGATAATGTGGGATTTGAGGAAAACAAAACCGAATGGGAGCGATGTTTTAAGTTGATAAGCGTAAAACCAAAGTCAGGTTCTGCTGTTTAAGTACCACTATGCAGCAAGAAAAAGAAAAAACAAGGTTTACGGACCTTGAGCTAAACGAATTCAGAACCATTATAAACGAGAAGATAATTATAGCCCGTGAGGAACTCCGCGAATTAGCCGGTGCGTTAACCTCGGCCAATAGCAACGGCGACGACGCCGCAATTGCCGGTAAAACGCTTGAGGACGGATCGGCCACATTTGAAAAGGAACAAACCAACCAGTTGGCGGCACGTCAAAAAAAGTTTATTGAGCAATTGGAAGCTGCAATGATGCGTATTGAAAACAGGACCTACGGAATTTGCCGTTCAACAGGAAAGCTAATACCAAAGGAACGCCTCCGCGCCGTGCCGCATACCACGCAAAGTATGGAAGCCAAACTTAAACAAGCCTGATATTGTTAGCCTGCTGAGATGCTCTTGGGTGGCTTATGCCTCAGTTTGAAAGAACTGAGGCATTTTGCATTTCGTTTTGCAGATTGCAAATCTGCTGATATTGGAGTTTGATTATAAATCCGGACTGACGGGGATGGGCAGGAGTCGCCTTTGCCCTTGTGCCCAATTCCTCAGACTCGCGCCTGAAAAGATGGAACTGACGGAAATGTACCGCCAGGCTATTCAACTGCAGTTGCCGTAATGATTGATAATTCGGTGAAAATCAATATGATCTACTTTTTGAAACAGACTTTTAAGAACTGCAAGTCTGTTCAAGGACAAAAAAAAACTTAACTGCTAATATTTAAGGGAATTATCGCTGCTAGTGAGTCCTGGCTTCGCTTTGATCAGTTTCATCAGTTGCGACTTATCTAAATAAAGTTGGCCGTCGAAGGGAATGGTAGCCAAGCCTACGGGGTCGTAAACCAGATCGAATTGAAAATCTTCACCCTGGTATTGACCATTTAAAAGCCCGGTAAACCCTTTTTCACCAAAGATCTCCAGGTAGGCGTAGATCGCTTTTTGCTTACGATCACCCCGGATGGCCAGCAAATGATAGGGTTTTTCACCATAATGGCTGTGCACCCAATTCAGATCGCAGAACCAACCGTAATAGTTTTCGACATCCTCTTTTAGGAAAGTAATGATTCTGTGGATCTCCCTGATGTCGCCGTCGCTGTAAATATAGAAGTTCGCGAATATTTTGCATGCAGCCCGTACTAACAAGTCCTGATTAAAGATGCGGTCACTTAAGAAGTCAACTTTCCTTTCCGTATGGTCAGCAACAGTTTGTAGCACATCTAAGATCCAGCCATCCTTTAAATATTCCTTTTTTAAACGGGCCAGTTCCTGGTTATGACGCTGGATACTCGAAGAAGTAATATTGATGGCGTTTCCAGAGAGATATTGAATGACCGGATGTAAAAGTTCGATTTTCCAGCCGGGTTTAACGACAATTTCAGCGCCATCCGAAATTCTGATGGCCTTAAAATTGGGCACGTTGCCACGTTCCCGCTGGATATGATGTTTACTCGCCCAGATGACTGAGAACTCCGCGAATACGTCGTCATAAAGTTGTCCGGTAGTAGTATTGCAAGTTTTGCAAAGCAGGCGATCAGACTTCAGCCGGCCGCCGATACTATTTGGCAGTATATGCTCCTTCGAACGGTTATGTTCATTCAACACATCATCACATAAGTAGCATTGGTACGCAGGCATAATTTAAATGTAGATTAATTTTTTGATATAACTAAAGCCCCCGCTGTTCGTAGACTTTGTCTGCGAACAGCGGAGATTATAAAGCTCGGACTAACTGGGGGAAGACAGTCGATATGACTAATCGACGCTAATATATTTATGGAGGGTTGCTTTGTTACGCTCAGGCATGTATTCGGCGGCAATTTCCTGGAGGATTCTGGCATCGAGCAATGAACCGCAACCCGCCTCGTGAAACAAGGCGCTTAATTCCTCATCCTCATGGATTTTGTATGCTGTAAAAGTGGATAGTTTGTCGATGCCCAAATACTTTTTATCATGTTTCTCCAATCCGGTAAGTTGGCCCAGCCTGCGGCCTTCCGGCGTACCGTCATTGGTCAAGAAAAGAAAAGTAAGGATAACCAGCTTATCTTCGTGAAGCGTCGTTACCAAATAACCGACTTTGTGCTCGTACATGTTAAATTCGATCAGGCTACGACCCTTGTGCAAAACAAAATTGACGGGTTGTTCAAACATGCTAAAGAACAAGTGTGAGTGGACGTTATTGGCTTGCAGTCCCAACCTTTCATCCAGGCGACGCAGAGCATGTCGTTGTATGTAAACCGGTAGTGCCTCATCCGTCGTTGAAGTTAAACCGATAGCGGAGGGCTTAAACTTGACCTGCAACGTGATGCCGTTCGGCACGGGTCGCGTCACGGCTACAATTTCGCGTTTGTCGCCCTCGATGACCGCCGAACTGAGGATTGGTTTATACAAATGAATAACCAAGGTGTTTGCAGCGGCAATCCTGTGGATATTGGTTTGCGTCTTGTCCGCCTGCAAAAAACCATCCTGGTAATTACCGCTCCGCACATCCATTAAAAACAACAAACCAGACAATTGATCAGAAAGGTAACTGTAATAAACATTTTCGGGCATCAAGAACGGTCTAAGAATTTGACGTAGTTCTTCGGATCGCGGGAACCTGTTTTTCGCCATTATCGCGACAAAATGCAATAAGGTCAATCCCTCGCTTAGCATCGTTTTAATGGGAATGGTATTTTCGATAGCCATCGGTATGGCTGGAACGTCCAATAATGACGAGAGTGTTTTACGATATTCCTGCCAGCGCGCCGAATCAATGATTGCGCCTGGTGCCATTTTTATCGTGAGCGGCGGGTAGCGATTTTCATAAATATCGTCCAAATACCTCGAAGGAATGAATTCAAACCAACCATAACCAACGAGCTTATCACAAACCATCTTCAGGCGCGAGATATAGTCGAGCTTATGCTTAGCCTGCAACTTAAGTGGGTTTTCCTGGACTTTGTTTTTGTTTTTCTTTTTGGTCATTTGTTGAACTGCACTATGGGACAAAAATAATAGATTATCCGCCCATTCAAGTGTCTTTCGCTTTAATACTGTCGATCCTTTAGAAGAACCATTTGCAATAGTCCTATAAATCAAAACTATCCGGTAAATTCAGTTGAAATCCAATAGACCTGGCCATCGCTCCGGCTATCTGAAAGACCGGAATTGCCCCGCCCATTCAAGCGCATCAAGAGATAGTGCGAACCCTCGTCCAAATATGCGTTAATGTTCGCCGCTTTAAGGGTATAGCGTCTGTTCATATCCTTATGTTACCAGGTATTTCTCCGGGCCGCGCATTTTCTTTCAGGCGTTTATTGGCAATAATACTTTCAATCTGGTTTAACTCTTCGGGGCTTAACTCCTTTAGGTTTTCCTGGCTTAATATGGTGTTGTTTATTTGGATATAGTTGGTTTGTTCGTTTACAACCGTGTTTTGTTTTTTATTGATGGCGCCCACCACTTCGAAATAGAGCCGGGCGGCCCGCATATCGCCGTCGGCGGCATATTTAAAAACGTTTGCCAGTATTTTAGGGGCCATAAATTTAAAATCCTCCATTTGGGCCAAAAATTCGGGCTGTGCTTTATATTCTTTTAAATGTTTGTTGATGGTTTGGCGGCTCAGGCCCGTTTCTTCGGCTATGGCGGTTTTAGGTGGCATTATACCATAACGCCGCATCAGCCTGTTGATGGCATCGCTGATGGTGAGGTGGTTATATTCCCATACCTTACTTTTCATAGAAACAGGAACGATCTGCTCTATCTTATCCAGGAATTTATCCCTTGCCTCACCTTTTAATCTCTCCAGTGTTAGCGTGGCAATTTCCTCAAGGTGTTCGCGTTCGATCCTGCTTAAATTTTCAATGTCCTTTAAGGTGATCTTTTTTAATGCGAGGAGGCTGTTAACTTTTTCTTCCAGGGTTGTACGATTTGTTAGGGCGGTGGTTTCGGTATCCATAAAGTCGGTTTTTTTAAGGACGATAAAGATAAGCAATATAATTTATAAATGCTAATTATATTAGCAAATAAAATAATTAAAGTGTAAACCCATTAATTTATTAACTATTTGATTATCAATTATATAGTATTTTAAAATCTGAGAAGTGGAAACTTTGTGTAAACCCTTTTTTTGCTTTTTCATCTGGTGGGAGGGGCTTTTCGCTTGCGCCAACCCGGACAAAGGTCCGTTCAGCTCGTCGGGCTCAAAACCCGAAGGTTGTAGGTTCGCCTATCCCGACATGTTGCCGGGACGGGTTAAGATGATTTTTGTGGCATAAAATCGTTATTTTTGATTAAAAGGATCTTATCAGCCAGATCATATGCGCAGCTCCGAGATCGTTATCAATTGGCCCCGCCGCTGGTATACCGTTGTGTGGTGTATAGCATTGCTTTGCGCAGTCAATTTAACGTACGGACAAACAGTATCCACGCTCCGGGAGCGTGATTTCGGCAGCCTCCACCAGGCAGAATTGGCCGACTCCCTATGGTATTTTCACCCGGGCGAGTTTAGCCACCCCGAAAAACCGGTAACGGATGTTAGGGGCTGGCGTAGCTTCCGGGGAACCAGTTTCGTTGAAGCTAACAGGCTGCCGGGATGGCATGGTTTAGGTTGGTTCGGGCTGTGGGTAAAAGTTGATACCGGTTTGATTAACCGGAAGCTGGCGCTCCGTATTAACCACGATGGCGCTTCTGAAATATTTATTGATGGAAAACCGATAGGTGGTTACGGCAAAGTAGGGCATTCAGCAGCGGAAATGGAAGCCGAGCGCGCCCCGAGAGATATTATTCCCATATGGTTTAGTGATGCCCGGCCCCACCTTCTTGCTATTCATTACGCCAATTTTAAACCCGCTTACTCCTTTCTGGGATTCCAGCTTTTCATTGGCGATTACCAGTTTGTGTCGGCACGGATGGATAATAATAACCGGTTTTTGAATTATATCCCCTTATGCGCAGCGGCACAGGTTATACTCGCGCTTTTGCATTTTTTACTGTTCCTTTTTTATCCTGAACGAAAGCTGAACCTTTACTATGCGATCTTTGCGGTGCTGACCGGGATCACCTGCACAGGCGTTTTTCTTTTTTACCAGACGCATTCGCCATCTATTCAATACCTGGCCGACGCTATGACCGATGAATGTAAAGTGCTGCTGATGTCATCGGGGGTATTGTTGCTTTATCATCTCAATTACACGCGCATACCACGCTGGCGGCTGATTGCATTGAGCGGCGTGAGCTTGTTTTATGTTGTTTTCTATTTTATCCGGCTTCTGCATATTCCAGACCAGGAGCCCCAGGATTATTTTTCGATTGTCTATTTCTTTTGCATGATGGATGGCTGCTGGTCGGTATGGCAGGTGATAAGGCGAGGGCAAAAGGATGTATGGCTTGTGGCAACAGGGGTTGTGGCAGTAACGCTTTTATATTACCTGGCCTGGGCAGATGTGTTTCATTTATGGCCATCCTGGCTGAACGCTATGCGCGTTTTTGTACTGAGCGCCGGCGAATTGATATTACCGCTTTGCCTGTCGGTTTACCTGGCGCTTGATTTTGCCCGCACCAACCAAGCGCTCACAGCCAAATTAGCCGAGGTTGAACGGTTGTCGGCGCAGGCGCTGATACAGGAGACTGAAAAAAGGACGCTTTTGGCCGAAGAAGCCAGGCGCCTTGAGGAGTTGGTACAGCAGCGAACAGCGGAGCTGAGGGCACAGGCCGATCAGCTGCGTGAAATGGATGTTGTCAAATCGCGCTTTTTTACCAACATTACCCACGAATTTAAAACACCGCTGACATTGATCATCAGCCCGGCCAAAGAATTGATGTCGAAGGTTGGCGAAGAAGAAACTGTAAGGCAACTGCAGTTTATATTAAACAATGCATCGCGGCTGCTCCAGCTCATCAACCAGTTGCTTGACCTGAATAAAATAGAGAGCGGGCTGATGGAAGTGAACCCGGCGCCTATGGACCTCGTGTCGTGCGTTCGGCAGCATATAGCATCCTACGAATCGCTGATCAAACAAAAAGGCCTCGAGCTCAACTTTATATCCGACTGGGAACAGCTTTGGATATTGGCCGATAGGGACAAATTTGATACCGTCATTCTTAATATTTTGTCAAACGCCGTGAAGTTTACTGATGATGGGAGTATTGAGTTGACCGTACGCAAAGATATTAGTGCTTCAACGGGCTCTTTTATCCTGGCTATAAGAGACACGGGCAGGGGGATCCCGGCTGCAAAGCTAAGCTATATATTCTCCCGTTTTTACCAGGTGGACCCGTCGGATACGCGCTCGGCAGAAGGTACCGGCATTGGACTTGCGCTTACGAAAGAGCTGGTTGAACTGATGGGCGGCCAGGTTAACGTGGAAAGCGAAGAGGGCGTGTTTACAGCGGTCGTTATCGGTATGCCGTACATCGCAGCGACAGCCATGCAGGGAGCCATAGCCGGGATATCGCCCATCGACACCTATAAGACAGCGGACGATAGTGCGCTAACTGCTGCGGTTGACGATGACCGGCCACTGGTGCTGGTTATTGAGGACCATGTTGAGCTTCGGGAGTTCATCCGGCATTCACTGGCTGTTAAATACCGCGTATTTAGCGCCGGGGACGGGAATAAAGGCGTCGCCATGGCACAGGAACACGTGCCGAACCTGGTGATCACGGACCTGATGATGCCCGTGAAGGACGGCTACCAGGTAAGTTGCGAATTAAAACAAGACGAGAGGACCAGCCATATCCCTATCATTATCCTGACAGCAAAAACGGATTTTGAAAGCCGCATCCAGGGAATTGAAACCGGCGCTGACGCATACCTGGCCAAGCCATTTGATAATCGTGAGCTTTTTGCCGTCATCGAAAACCTGATCAGCACCCGCGACCAGTTGCGCGAATATTACAGCCGTCGCGACTTTTGGTTTACGGATACAAGTTCAATGCCGTCCATTGAGCATGATTTTATTCAAAAAGTTAGGAATGCAGTGCATAATCACCTGGACGAGGAAGGCTACAGCGCCGATCAACTGGCCGGGGATATTGGCCTTAGCCGTACCCAATTACACCGTAAACTCAAAGCGCTGATCGGCCAGGCCCCGGGCGAGCTGATTCGCGTTATTCGGCTGCAGTACGCTCATGATCTCCTGGAGCGGCAAGTGGCCACCGTTGCCGAAGTTGGCTATATGGTGGGCTACAGCAGCCCGGCCAGTTTTTCGGCCAGTTTTTCCCGTCATTTTGGTTTCCCTCCCAAAAATGTTGTCAACTCCTGAACACAGGATCAGGCCTCAATGCAACAAAATCGAAAGGATTTGCAACAAATGGCAAAGGCCATTTACTGCCGCTGGCGTTAATTTGTACCACACATTTAACACCACAAACACTATGAAAAAGATCATTTATCTCATTGCGGCTTTTGCTGTTATAAGTTTTAACAGCTGCAAAAAATCCGGCACATCACCGTCAAAAAAGAATGGTACTACCACAACCATGCATCCTGTTTCCGGGACCTTCAATCAAACAGGCGGGGTGCCGTCGACAAACACCTATACATATGACAGCAATGGCAACATGACAAAGATCGTCAACGGGACCAATACTTATGAGATCGACATTACCCCGCATACTGTAACGCAAATCAGTATCTCCTCTGAGTTTGATGTAACAAATACCTACGCGTATTCAGCAGGATCAAATCTTCCAGTGGACATTTATACCACCATCCCGGGCCAACTGTCTATCAGTACTACAAGTAAAGATAACCTCGACGGCACCTCAACCAGTTATAAAGGTTATTCATGGACTATGGCGGCCGGCAAAGATAACACCATAGCGAGTATGGCTACAACAGGCAACGGCGGCTCAACCACCGATTTTAGCTATGATGCTAACGACAACCTTAAAGCCATTGCGTGGACCCAATTATCGGGGCCGCAGGCAGGTAAAGTCTTTTCAACTTTAACTGTAACTGCCCTTGATAATCATCCATCACCCTTTTCGGCGGTTGCGGGCTATAATGTGTTTTCTTATACGCAATCAATGTACCCATCGGATTATGCCCTGGCATTTTGCAAGAATAACCCCACCCAAATGATTTATAAAGAGTTTGACTATGGCAAGGGTGACCTTGAAATTAATGAACAGGACGATTTTACCTATACCTATAACGCCCTGGGTTATCCCCTAACTATGACAGTAAAAGTTACTTACTTTGATGCTGCTCATACAACTATTAATAAAAGCTTTGCTTTTACCTATGAATGAAATCAGTTTTCGCCTGTCCGGGCATGCCGCCTGAACACATAGCAATTTAAGCATTTAATTAATTAACCTGCGGTATTAGCCAATTAAAGTGTAAATCCACATTTTTTTAACTGGCTGATTATCAATAATATAATTTTGGTAAATCTGAAAAGTGGAAACTTTGTGTAAACCCTTTTTTGGCTTTTTCTTGGGGTGGGAGGGTTTTTTGTTAGCATAACCCAGGCATAAACCCGCTCAAGAGATAGTTCGAACCCTCTTTTCCGGGTTCTCAAATCACAAGTTCACCAAAATAAAGAAGGCCCGAACCGCTATTGCGGCAGGGCCTTCTTTATTTTGTGGAGCCGGAGGTAGCCCAATCTAACCCCTTATACCACTTTTAGAGTTTTTTGATCGGTTGAATTTAAAGTGATTTATTTCAATGTTTGCCACTTGAAATATCATTTTTATAGGCGGTAGATCACATATAGGCCCTTTATGGCAAACCATAAATTTTGCCGGGCAAAAAGCTCGTTTTATCAAATTAAAGGCGGTAAAGAACACGGAAACAGCAATGAGGCCGGCTATGCCGAAATAGATACAATTTCAAAACAGCAGTGTTTGGTGATGTAGACTCAAGTTTAAAAAAAAAACTAAAAAATTACCGCAATCGATTGCTGTTCAAAAAAAACATTTATAATTGTAAATAAACACTTATTTAATATAGCCCTGATGTTTGCAAAGATTAGTTGCGGGCTATTTAAAACTTAAAAAATTAACAGGTGGAATATAACACTGCCCACAATTAATTAAAACGTAGGTTAAAGATATTTGGGCTGAGATTGACCAAATTTAGTTGTAAACGGACGTCCCAGGGTGAGATATGGGACGTCTTTTTTTTCCTTTCCCAACAAAATTCTTGTAGTCATATGGCATTGTTCGATGTTTTTATAGCAGAATAAGCGCTTAACATTGTAGCATTTTGACAAATGTTGTCTTTTTATGGTAAAAAATGTGTTACAGAAATATACTTCAAACCTAATTTTACCGCAAACGTAGCGTTCCCAATTTATCAATTGTCCGCTGCTATTATAAACCAATAAAGCCGACC
>Ga0206865_1289_pt1 | contig 10410 bp, 13 predicted proteins | sample Alteio_BWOrgCont_39_FD_152628 | JGI IMG/M metagenome (GOLD analysis project Ga0206865, IMG submission 152628) | Enriched cells from forest soil in Barre Woods Harvard Forest LTER site, Petersham, Massachusetts, United States -... | ecosystem: Environmental > Terrestrial > Soil > Temperate forest >...
CATCGCTGTTTTCTATGATACGCGCTTTCATCGGTTTTACATTAGAAGTTGTGGCTGCATAATAAGAACGTGAAAATGGGGCGTTACAAGTGCTAGGTGTTTCTCTAAGGGATATTTTTTTATAGGATATTGATTTTACCTGATAACCAACGCGAAACATTATTACCTCGAATTTTGTGTTGTCTATTGAGCTTTACTGTTTCAGCGAGTATAAATTTGATCGTCATAATCAGAATTGCTCACAAGGAAGAAGCAATGCTCGTCAAGATGATACTGAACACCATTGAAAAATTCAAGTTAGCTCATGTACTCGTGAATACGACCTCAAAGTAAGGCATAACCTGCAGTGTGATGGAAATTAAAATAGTCGAGATAGGATTGATCTTGCAAGCCTTTAGTGGACATTAAGAAGCTGGAAATTTTTTTGCGGATTATAACTTTATGATACAGCCACAGGTGGTTGAAATAGGACACTACAGTGTGGTTTATGCGACCAGTAGCTGATTACTTTAGAATTCGCTGCACACACGTGCAAAATTTGAATTGATATTAATTTATGATACTATAATTAATCAGTTATTATTACACATAAGAGTAAGTATAAAAAGACGAGGTGACAAGGTTGTTATGAATATAAGAAACGGCGCCAATACACGGGTTATTGAAAACAATGTTATATTTAACATGCTTAAAAATCTTTATATTTATTCTAAAGATGTACGGGACAAAAAAGTTACATTTGATAGCAAAAATCGCGAAAAGTTTGAAGCAGACATTGCGGTTATTTTACGTAGCCACACCCCTTCTTCTCCGTTGCTCAATCCTCAAAGTATTGTCAACCTCTGGAGCATGTTTGCATATTGTGGTTATACTCATACTCGTATTCCCAGCATATTATATCCAAAATTATTTAAACTGACGCATCAAACACTTTCTTCATTTAATGCGCGAGATATTAGCACTTTATTTAGTGTTTTTTTTTATATGAGAACAAAATGGGAAAAATTTCCACTGCGATTTCGTCAAGATTTATTTAGTCGTTTACAATCGCTGTTACTGAATAAAGCTTACAATGGCACATATCTATTTAATTCAAAGTTAACAGTTAGTTTACTGAAATCATTTGCAGAATTATTCCGCAAGCCCAATTGCCTAAATGATATTCCTTCACAACTTAAGACCAACATTTTCATTGGTTTATTAAAATTAGTTCAATTACATCAGGGGGAAATGAATACACAAGAACGCATAATCAGTCATAATGCTTTAGTCACGATGCGCATACATTGGGGAGAATTGGAAAAAAAATTCGAGCTTCATCAAATCTTACATCCTAGAGGTAATAAAACGTTATGGGAAACCTATCAAAACACCATCAATGTGTTACCTGATACCTATCGTCAATTTCAAATCAAAGATGATTTTGATACCGCTTCCCTTATCATAAAACATTTCGCGCCATTATATGCCTACAGCCTTCATGAATTCAAAAATCATAAATCTTGCGCTATTTCCTGTGCCTTGTATCAATGGAAAGGGCAAACGTATCTGCTGCTCACACCTGCTTACAGAAAGGACCGAACTCCAAATTCAATGGATGCATTTATAAAATATTGGCAAATGCTGCAAGAAAATACAAACGTATCCCATGCAGAAAAATCAGCCTGGCACACATTACTTCAATCATGTCAAGAAAAGAAAACGATTATACAAGTCATTAGCGGTGTTTCCGAGGATACTAACCAAGCATTGGCATTGACTACGTTAACGTATCATGATCAAAATATAAATTTGAAAAAGAAAGGGTATCCTTGTGGAGAGCCCGTATTATACGTAGAAATCGAAAAATTATTTCAACAAAAAGACATTCAAGTCATGGGTACCGCAAATTTTTTACTTACTTTTTCGCAATTACCTGATGGCACCTTAAGCGTCGATCAATTTGATGTGCAAAACAGTTGTAAAAGTCGATGTCAGTATGTGAATAATGTGATGGGTTTGCTCAAAGCGACTAATCATGTGATGCCAAAGACTGAGGGGCAAAAAAAGAATCATCACGAGACGAGCCATAATTATGTCAAAAGAAAGTTGTCTCAACCGAGAGTGATGACGATTGCACCTAAAAATAGGGTCGATCTCGCTGAATTGAAACTATTTGCTGATAAACAAGCTATAAAAGAGCCGAATGGCTGGATTGGAAAATCTTCGCCCATGGATGATGATGTGTCAGCTCCTCAACTCAACCATTCTCGAGAACCCGATGTTGAAATTCCAGCTTATGTGCCACAAAATAAAAGCACACTCAATCCGCATGCTAAGGAATTTATATCCAGCCAGAAGCCTCTTTCGTTAAATCCGGATGCTAATTCTTTCATGCCACTCAATCGGGATGCCGCACCTTTTATTCCGTATCCAAATACGAGGTTATTTAAACCATTAAACTCATCAGGAAACGAAGAATTTAAACAAATTAACAGTGTTGATAATAAAAACATCAAAGCTTATGTTTCATATAAACCCTAGCCTATGGTGTCCGAATTATTATTTTATTCATTTAATCATTTAGATTATAGAAATGAGATGACTGGGAAAATACGATGATTCAATGCGTAAAATATTAATTTCAACACCACATCACCGGCAAAGGCGATGGCTGTCTGTCCATTGAGAATATGTACTTTTAGTGCGTGAGCTTCTTCAAGCGGTCTTTTTTCATTATTTCTAGCAGGAAAGGTTAATAGAGCATCCGCGACAATAAAGCAGATTTCAGAGGTAGCTCTTGCATATACGAGAGTCATATAGACTCAAAGTCGACGGTTTCCGCATGGATAAATTGATTTCATAGCATATTATGCGACATTTTTTAGTTTTCCTTCCAGCAATTTATAATCGTGATTAAACTGATTTTTCATCACTCGATGACGAAATTTCTCTCTGAGACTGAAGATACTCCAACAGTGATTATCAGAAATATCTTTATGCTACATCTTGAGTATAAGAAGATAAGCTAAAATAGATAAACCGATAGATTTCTCAATTCGATTTTCATTTTTAGTTACCTGCATTTTTCCAAGGCCCATCCCGGATTTTAATTCCCTAAACAAAACTTCAATCATAAATCTTCGTTGATAGATGCTCAGTATTTGTGTTACGGTAACGTTAGGTAAATTGGTCACAATGACTTTAATGTTTTTAGGCCATAAATTATGCCTTTTTTACTTAATACAATTGTGAAATCTCCTATATGCCGCAAATTGACACTCTTACTAAACGTCCAAAAACATTGTTTGCGATTTGACGATGTTTTAGGAACAAAAATCTTTTGATAACATTCTTTTTTGACATGTCTTGCTAAATCACGCAAACTTTTCCGTCAGAAAATTTCCACGTTTTAGCCATTGAAAATACAAACCACCACGATACTTTATTTTCCTTCCATTCTTTTTTTGCACGATCTTTAATGTATTTCATATTATCAACCGATGCATAAGCCGTATCACCCAGTATAATCACCTGTTTTGCCCAGAAAGGAGGTGTGAATTGTTTTAACATGTCACGAAACAATTTATTTTCATTGCGATATTTTTTGTGTCTTTTTGGATACAAAATTCTAAAATCAATAGGGATTCTATAATTTCCCCATGCAATCATAAGCACACAAAAACGAATACCAAAAAACCACGGCATTTGTTCTTATTTTTCCTTTTTGCATATAAGGATTTTTTTTGCTACGTTTTTCTTTTTTACTGCCATTTACAATAACATAAACTGTTTTGTCTTCTGGAATAGGTAATTTTTTAATAATTTCCGATAAAAACCAGGTGAAAATGGGTCGCAAGTCCCAATAAGATGCAGATAGCAAACGTCTAAAGCGCCATTCAGTAACAAATCCTGACCCATAACAAGCCATCGTTGTTAATTTATAATCGCCTACGCCACAAGCAATTAGTAAGATCAATCAAATGAATAGCATTTGATGTTTACCACGAAAAAAATCTGGCATCCGTTTAAAAAAAGTTGATATGAAGATAGGGATTATGTTAATTCTGTCCATTGCAATGCTTCCTGCTGGTTGGCGCCAGCTCTTCCTTTAGTTGGGGGAAGCATTGTATCTTTTTAGGAAAGGTTTTTCCTTTATTTCTTAATGGAATTGATGTGTTAGACGCTCAAACCCGTCGACTTCACAGTTTATAAGATTCTTGTTAACGGAAGGATATCTCAATGCAAGTAAATTGGATTGTAGCAATATTTGTAAGCTTAACTGATTCATCGTCTCGTTTGCGTCAAATATTATGGCGATGGGTTTATAATAAAATAGCATCCAGAGATGTAGCAGGGAAATTTGTATTCATGAACTATGGATACAATAATGATAAAGAAGAACATTTACAATTAAACAATCAAGATGAGTCATTTCGATATTATATTCAATTATATAATCACGTTGTAAAAGATGTTAATTTACGTGACCAAAATATTATTGAAGTTGGATGCGGACGCGGTGGCGGTGGTTCATTTTTGTTACGCTATAAAAATCCTAGCTCTTACACAGGTATTGATTTATCTGACGCAGCAATTGAATGGTGTAAACGCCAATATCAATTTACTAATGCACGTTGGATGCAAGGTTTTGCAGACGCATTGCCTGTTAATGATAGCAGTGTTGATGTAGTTCTCAATGTAGAATCCTCTCATTGTTACCCATCAATGGAAGGATTTCTTAAAGAAGTCAAACGAGTACTTCGACCAAATGGTTATTTGGCTTTTTGTGATATACGTCGCTCCTCAGGAATAGAAGCATTAGATAATAATATTAATGCATTAGGGCTTCATGTCCTTAAACGTTATGAAATTACTTCTCACGTATTAAATGCATTAGATCAGATATCGCCTACGCGCGATTCACAAATTACTTCTATTTTTCCGCCTATATTTCAAAAAGCTGTGCGTGATTTTGCCGCTGTAAAAGATACCGCTGTTTATAATATGTTGAAAAATGGTCAAATGCAGTACCTTTGCTATCTACTACAAAAAAACCAAGAATGACAATATTATGTTGTCAATAAATAGAAAAAAAGCGGAAATTTAAAGGATAAATTAATATGCAATACATAACTGGCTTGGCAACATATGAAATTTTATGTGGTGCACCACATAATAATTCCAACGCCACGAGGCTCTGCAAGCGGCGATTATAAAATAATTCTGTTTTGTGTATTTTGTTAAGAATTCGCTGCATCTCTTTATCCTTAATTATTACATCCACTTTTACTATTAATAAATCGTATATTTTGTTAAGTACCTTTCGTAAATCTTCTGTTAAACGCCTACTTTCTAAATCAAAGGTTAACAAATTTTAATGCCTTTCCTAAATGAATATTTCAGTCAATCAAATTAAGCATCAGTAATTTTTGCTTGGCGGAAAGCTCTCTTTACTGCTCGATAAACATTATCAAATTCAGACAGGCTTGCCATTTGTGCAGAAAGCCTGGTCTCCCAGGTTTTTTTGAGCCGTGCTTCCTTTTTATAGAATTCCTCGCGGACTTCATCCAACTTCTTACCTCGATGGGCAAGCTTTGCATTAATTGCTTCCAAACAATCACCTAGCTCTACTGAACTGCTTTGCTCTGTGAGATACCAAAGATCATAAAGATCGCGTGGCTCGGTTCTTGCTCGATCAAGAAGTGCTACAGTTTTTTCAGTAGCGATTTCACAAAGGGAATACATCAGAATTTTTTCTCCTTCGGGAAGATCAGTAAATTCATCGCAGCTTTTAATTACAGCAAGCTCTTCAGGTGCATAACAAACTTTTTCCTTGATTGTTGTCCACTTTAATTTCTTTAGGAGTGGAAGTAACAGGGAGAGGTCCTTCATACATAAGATAAAATGTGTAGCTGTTTTGATGAGTAGTTGGATCAGGGCGTGAAAATCGAAAAGTAATATACCCGAAGCGTTTCAGTTTTAGGTGTTTAAAATGAAAGATTACAAGAGATTGGAAAGATTTTTTCATGAAAAAGCGGAGGAATACTTGCGGTATTTCGAGCATTTTTCGTGAAAAAATCTTTTCAAGGTCGCGGTAAGATTTCATTTTAAACACCTAAAACTGAAACGCTTCGGGTATATTCGAGGCTCGCTTTACTTCTTCGTATATTGGTTCAAGTTCCTCCTTTAGCTCCTCAAAGGAGAGCGATTGCAAAAGTGTAAAATCAAGATCTTCTGAAAATCGATACTCGGAAAAATGGCATCTTCGCAAAGCTGTTCCGCCTTTAAATGCAAGTTTATTTCGGAGAGGCGAGCGTGACAGTCCAACTAAAAACCAAGCAATGCAGTAATCGCGTTCCAATATATTCTCTGGTATACGTCTACCTCCTTGCTCTTTCAGCAGACGATTAGAAAGTTTGGAAATCTGACTTTGTGGAATCATGAGTTATGTTCCTCTGATAGCAAGAAGTTCTTCTTGCGGGATATTCAATCTCAATCGCCATCTTGCTATATGGTGACCTTCTGCAGGAAGTTCCGGGTCAAGCAATTGGTAGGTAGAGGTGAGTTTTGTTTGCAGAAACTCCCAATGGATGCGCGAACCAATTTGGTAAAGTTCCATTAGATAACCAAGTCTTCTAATTACCGCGCCTACATCTAGCTTTACTGCGTAGTCGATAATTTTTTGTGGGTCAATTGCTGGGTGTTTTATGGAAAAGCCTTTTGCTACCTCAGAAAATCCCCCGCAATAAGCGGGCTGTCTTAAACCATCTAATAAAGTCCGTTCCAAATCACTAACAAAAACTTTCTCATTTTTATCGATCCATATTTCGGTGATACCAAATAGATCATTTGTTTTACAACGCACAAATCGAAATTCAGTTCCTTGAATCGTTTGAGAACGCATCATTTTAGGTGAGCTTACATAAACGATAAGTTGGGGTTGAGTTACCATTTGATGTAGATCAAATGCAGAGCCATAGGAAAGATAATATTTTTCTTTAATATTTTTATGTCCACTTAGTATCAATTCGCGCGCTACGATATAAGGATTACCCAAATATTCTCGCTCAAAACCCAATTCAAAAGGAACAAGACGGAAAGTCCCTGATTTTAATCGAGTAACTATCCCATTATTAATAAGCTGAGAGAGTACCTTGGAAGCGGGTGCGCGTCCGCCTAAGATTCCTGCCACTTCCTGAAAATGAAAAATAGAACGGTTGCGACTATAAAGTGTCGCAACCAAGCGACCCGCCAAAGGGCCTAGAGTCTTTAAATTATCATTTGTGTGCATAATATCCTTTCTATAGGTATATTATGCACTTAAATTATAATATTTACATTGATTACTTATATTTTAAGTGCATTTAATACCTTTCATAGGGTTTATTTGCACTAAATTTATAACTCATTTTTTAACTATATGATTTTATGGCAAAAAAATATTTTAATTTTCAATTTCAATTAATCCTCGTCTGGACTTGCGACAAGCGTAACTTCAATCTCGGCTAACTAACATACGATGCGTTGAGTCAAGTTCAATGCCAGTATAAGATACGTCTTGCTGAAATTGCACTCTATCCTGCCGTTCTTATTTGCAGTAGGTATACCTGTATAACAGCGCATATTTTTATAAAAACGGAAGAATTTAATTCATTTTATTAGGGAGATATTTAATATGTTTGTGCGATTTATTGTGAAATGCAGTCTCGTACTATCACTGTTAGCAACAACATTTTGCTTATGCTACTAACGACGATAAAATACCTTGTCCGTCTATTAACAAGATTCAACAAGCTGCTCAACAAATTAATACCGTAGCAAAATCTAACGAATATTATTCAGTTTTTACTTTGACATCCGCCTTTCAAGAAAACGGTCTATTATGGTTTATAATAAGAGATAAAATTCCAGCTCAATCTTATGATGAAGGCATGATGAGTGGAAAAAATGCTATCCAAAAAGCGAGTATTCAGAATCAAGCTAATGCTAAAAATGGCAGTTGGGGTGCCCTATCAGGTGATATATGCACTGATCCTTCAAAATGACATACCATTTTTTATATCCGCCACATGATTTGGATGCTTCTACAATTGGAATCTTACGAGCCTTACAATAAAATACAGCATTTTTTACTCCAACAAACTCTGCAACCTGAGGCATGTCCAGCATCGTGTCTGGAGATATAGTCGTATTTAATTTTGTTGGATTTATTTCTAACCATTGAGCCGCTTCTCTTGCACCCTTGGTTAGTTCAATTAGCTCGTTAATAGTATCTTTGACTAGTTTAGATGCCTCAGTAGGAAGCCATTTTATTCTAGGTTCCGCACCTTTTTCAGGCCAATATCGCAGTCCTATTCTCTCAGTAACAAGTTCTAATAATGACCAAATTTTGACCCCATGGAACTTCTGCGACAAGTTGTCGCAGATTTGGGCGGTCCTTGTATTCAAGGTAGAATCGGCGCATGTCCCAGAGATTGCGTGCAGAAAATCCATGTGTTGAGTCTGGAAATGCTCGATGCAAGTCTTTCGGCAATTGTTCGACAATTGACTTACCCCAATTGCTTATGCCAATGTTAGTAACATCGGTTCAACCCGTGTAATGGAAAAATGTGGCATGAACTATTATAAAAATGACATTGCTAAGGGTATGGAGTGCCGATTTTATCGAATTAAAAATCGATGACTATTAATTATAAGGTTTGTGTTATATGACTAAATATTCAGGTGAATGTTATTGCGGTGCGGTCAAATTTGATTGTGATGGTGATCCATTTTTTACTCAATACTGCCATTGCAATAAATGCCGTGAGGTAGCTTCGCAATCAAAACGTGATGCAGATAAACAAGGCTATGCGTGGACAGCAGGATATTTAACAGCAAACTTCCATATAACATCTGGCATTGATAACCTTGATGAGATCATTAGAAATAATGCAAAACTGCTACTGTGTAAATCATGCCACGGTCTTATTTATGGCATTTCTCTTGACCCAGACAAACAAGCTGGCATCGGTATTAATGCAAATATTTTTCATTTTACAGGCACAATGCCAGAGTCTTTTACACCTGTTAGACATATCTGGTATGTAAATAGAATTGTTAACTTTAATGACAGCTTGCCGAAATTTAAAGATGCTCCAAAAGAACAATTTGGCTCGGGTGAACTCTGGAATGAAAATGATGCAAATAATCCATTAAAAATATGATCAACAATACCCGCATAATTACTAAAGGAGAATCGATATGCGCATTGCTGTTTCAGGCACTCATTTTATAGGTAAAACTACTTTAATTGAGGATTTTATTAAAAAACATCCAGACTATAGATGTGAAAAAGAAGCTTATTATAAATTGCAAGATGAAAGTGAAATAGAGTTATCACTAGAGCCTTCGCTTGATAGTTTACTTGAACAACTCAATTATAGTATTGAGCAGCTTAATCAAACTGCAAAAGAGAGGAATGTTATTTTTGATAGGTGCCCGATTGATTTTATTGCATACTCAATGATTAATTTGGAACAAGATTCAATCGATGTAAATGATAGCGAAGTATCTGAGCGATTTTCTGAAATCAAAACCGCTTTGAATACTTTGGACTTAATTTTATTTCTACCTATCACAAAAGAAAACTCCATCGAATATACCGAAGAAAATCCAGCTTACCATAAAGCGGCTGATAAATATTTCAAAAAAATTTATAGGGATGATGCATGTGATATTTTTCCACGATATGGCCACCCAAAAATTATTGAAATTTGGGGTGATAGAGCTGCAAGAATTAAAAAAATTGAAAGCTATTTGTAATGATGAAAAATAACTTCTATTTAATATTTGATTTTGATGGAACAATGATAGACAGTTTTGATGCTATCATTCATAAATTTAATTTATTGGCCGGAGAATTTAATTTTAGATACATTGACGATGATGAAATAAATGATTTAAAAAATTTTACCTCAAAAGAGCTTATCAAATATTTAAAGATTCCTGTTTTTAAAATACCAAAAGTTATTCTTAAAGCAAGAGCGTTGATGCATGGTGAAATAACAAAGTTACCAGCTTTTGTAAATCTACGTGAGGTAATAGAAAAGATTCATGGAATGGGTATCGGTTTAGGAATATTAACATCTAATTCGTCAGAAAATGTCGATCAATGGTTGAGATGTCATAATCTGCAAAACTTATTTCATTTTATTCATATTGAATCAAGTTATCTTGGTAAGAAACGCATATTAAGAAAAATAATTAAAAATTACCATATGGATTGTTCCCGTACATTTTATGTTGGTGATGAAACTCGTGATATCGAAGCTGCGAAAGCTTCTAATATAAATTCTATCGCAGTTACATGGGGTTTTAATACAGAAGCAGTATTGTTGCGACACCAGCCTCATTTTATTGCAAGAAAACCAGAAGATATTCTTGCCA
>Ga0206865_1262_pt1 | contig 10289 bp, 3 predicted proteins | sample Alteio_BWOrgCont_39_FD_152628 | JGI IMG/M metagenome (GOLD analysis project Ga0206865, IMG submission 152628) | Enriched cells from forest soil in Barre Woods Harvard Forest LTER site, Petersham, Massachusetts, United States -... | ecosystem: Environmental > Terrestrial > Soil > Temperate forest > O...
GCGCGCATTTTGCGGCGCTGGCGGGATTGCTCGTCGCCGCGCTCATCGCGGTGGTGGTTTATCGAATGCCTCTGCAGCTCACACTGGCCGCGGCGGTTTACGGCGCCGCGTGGGGATTGTTTCCGATTGGCTGGATTCTTCTGAACGCGATTTTTGTTTACAACCTCAGCGTCGAAAGCGGGCAATTCGCCGTACTGCAAAAGCAATTGTCCGGAGTGTCGCGCGACCGGCGAATTCAGGCGTTGCTGATTGCGTTCAGTTTCGGAGCGTTTGTGGAGGGAGCAGCGGGCTTCGGCGCGCCGGTGGCCATCACCGGGGCATTATTGATCGGAGTGGGCTTCCGTCCCCTGGAGGCGGCAAAGCTTGCGCTGATAGGAAACACGGCGCCGGTCGCGTTCGGCTCGGTGGGAATTCCCATCGTCACGCTGAGCAAAGTCACCGGGCTGGACATTCATTTGTTGAGCGCGATGGTGGGACGGCAGCTACCGATTTTTTCTTTCATCGTGCCGTTCTGGTTGATCGTAGCGCAGGCCGGATGGAGCGGGATGACCGCCGTGTGGCCGGCGTGTCTGGTCACTGGTCTCGGATTTGCCGTAACGCAATTTCTCGTCAGCAACCTTCATGGCCCCTGGCTGGTGGACGTGGCCAGCGCCGTAGTTTCGATGGGAGCGCTGGCCGTGCTGATGAAATTTTGGAAACCCGCCGAAGAGCAACCCGCCGCGCGGGGAACGGAGATACCGTTGCCGGAAACTCCCGCGACGACCGCAGGCCCGGCGTGGAAAGCCTGGCTGCCGTGGGTTCTCCTTTCCGTATTCGTCTTTGTGTGGGGATTGCCCAAAGTCAAAGATTTTTTGAACGGACTTTACGCGCCAGGCATTCAAGTTCCCCTGCTCCACCAGGCGGTGCTGCGCGTGCCGCCGGTAGTGCCTAAACCGACACCCGAGGACGCCATTTTTACCTTCAACGCGCTCTCGGCCACCGGAACGGCACTGCTGTGCGCGGGAATTCTCAGCGGGCTTTGTCTTGGACTTGGGCCGCAGCGAATTTTGCGAGTGTACGTCCGCACCATTTCGCGCGTGGGCATTTCGCTCCTGACGATTGCGCTGATGCTGGCGCTGGGATTCACGACGCGTTTCAGCGGGACCGACTCCACCCTCGGCCTCACCCTGGCCGCGACCGGATTTCTGTTCCCACTTTTTTCACCACTCATCGGCTGGCTGGGCGTGGCGCTGACGGGCAGCGATACCTCGTCGAATGTTCTTTTTGGAAACCTGCAACAGGTCACCGCCCGGCAACTGTCCCTTTCGGCGATTCTTACAACCGCAGCCAATAGTTCCGGCGGCGTGATGGGAAAAATGATCGATGCGCAAAGCATCGTAGTAGCGAGCGTGGCGACCGGGGGCCGCACGGACAGCCCGGACGCGGGGACGGTCTTGAGATCCGTTTTCTGGCATAGCCTCGCGCTGGCTGCGCTCATGGGCCTCCTGGTCATGTTGCAGGCGTATGTGTTCCCAGGGATGATTCCGACCCTCCCAGGGATATTTCCGGCCCGATGAAACCGAAAGTTTTTCTTACCCGCCGAATGCCCCCCGCTGTCATGGAACGGCTTGAACGTGAAAGCGATTTCCTCTGGCATCGCGAAGAACGCGCTGCCACGAGAGCCGAGGTGATTGCCGGCGCACAAGGCCGTGACGCGCTGATTTGCACGATCCTTGACCGCGTTGACGCCGAGTTGCTCGATGCGTGCGGCGGGTTGAAGGTGGTCGCGAACTTCGGCGTGGGCTTCAACAACATTGACGTTGCCGCCGCGACCGCGCGAAAAATTCCCGTGACCAACACGCCGGGCGTTCTGACCGACGCGACGGCGGACATAACCTTTGCCCTGCTGCTCGCTGTCGCCCGCCGGCTCGGCGAAGGCGAACGACTCATCCGCGCGCAGAAATGGGGAGGTTGGGAGCCACTACAGTTACTTGGCGCAGACGTGAGCGGCGCCACGCTGAGCATCATCGGTTTTGGCCGCATTGGCCAGGCGGTTGCGCGCCGCGCGGAGGCGTTTGGGATGCGGGTGATTTATTGGAATCGAAGCGCGTTGGATAAGTCCGTGGTGCCCGTGGCGACGGCCGTGAGTTTTGAAGACGTGCTTCGGCAATCTGATTTCGTTTCACTGCATGTCGCTTACAATTCCGAAACGCACCATCTGCTCGACGAACGCCAGTTCGCGCTGATGAAACCGAACGCGTTCGTAATCAATACGACGCGCGGTCCAGTCATCAACGAAGCGGCACTGGTGCGCGCATTGCAAACGAAGCAAATTGCCGGCGCTGGACTGGATGTCTTCGAGCGCGAGCCGCAACTCGCGCCCGGGCTGGCCGAACTTGAGAACGTGGTGCTCGCTCCGCACCTCGGCAGCGCGACGATCGGCACGCGCACGAAAATGGGAATGATTGCGGTGGATAACCTGATGGCTGTGTGCGCGGCGCTGCGCCCGCCGAACTGTGTGAACCCCGAAGTGCTCGGTTAAATTTCGCCCGCTGACGAGGCCGCTGATAAATCAATCGCCACGACTTCGTGATCGAGAATCGAGGGGACAGTAATAGTAAGTTCTGATCCGTGATGCTGAACGTGTGAATATTTGTCCGCAGCCAGCAGATGGACCTTCTTCACGCGTGAACCCTCAGGCAGACGAACGCGGACTTTTTGCTCGCCGATGGGAACCAATTCGCGCGCGGGGCCTTTCATCATCATCGGGTTTGTAAGGTTCACGAGATGAACGGTGATAGAGTTCTGCTGCTGCCAGATGGTCACGTCGAGAATTCCCGGGCCGGTTACGGTCACCGGCGGTTCTTCGTTGGTGGCCCATTCGACGGCATTGCGAAGCAATTTGAAATGGTCAACCGCGAGCACTTCCCAGAAGGTGCGGTCGATGTCCCAGGGAAAATAGACCACGCGCCCTCCCGGTTTGCCTTCCGCGCCACCAAATTCCCGAATGAACACTTGCGCCGTATCAGTCTTGTCAACGCGCGGGTAAACCTTTTCCATCGGCAAATCGGGATAGCTGGGAATCAACGTGAGCGGCATGGGCGGAAATTTTTCGCGCGGTTCGACCTCGATGCGCGAAACGCCGTGAATGATGCGGGGCGCGTCTTCAAGTCCCGTCAGCAGCGGATGCTCACGAGTGGCCTCATGCTCGAGCCGCAGATAGGCATTTTGCATTCGTGGCTCGATCTTGCCCGCGAAATTCACCCCGAACAATTCCGCGAGGCCAAAATTATTTCGGCGCACTCCGAATTCATCGCTGAGGCTGGTCTCGTGGGTCGCGATCACACTGCCGCCGCGGTCGACGAACTCGTGAATCTGCGCGCATTGAGCGTCCGACAGCGCAACGACATTCGGCAGAATCAGTGTTTTGAACTGGCTGGTGTGCGCGTCATCCAACAATCCTTCGTGGACGAGTTCGAACGGGATTCTCGCCTCGATCAATGCCTGATACCAGCCGTTCAGGTGGTCTTCGGTGCGGCTGCCAACAAACCAGGCTGTCTGCTGCGAATAGACCACGCCAATGCGCGCCAGCGGGCGCTCGTTGCGCAAGTATTTTTCCCAACGGGCGTGACGGACAAAAATCTCCTCGACCGGTTTCAACCAGCGCTCGTCGCGGAGCACTGCGCCGAACTTGATGAACCACGGGCGCAAACCGTTTGCGATGAGGTCGGCGGCCCACAGGCGAATCTCATCGGCGTTCTGCACCGAGTCTTTCCAGCGATATACTTCCTCGACACCGACGCCGAACATCCCGACGGCCGGTTTGGCGCCGAGCGTCGCACGGTATTCCTTTGCGCTCAGGCCAATCGCCCACGGTGCCATCAATCCGCGCCGCGCCTGGCGGTCGGCGACGAGCATCGGCGCCAGCTCGCCGACTTTCTTCATTCCCAATGGACTGTCCATGCCGCCAGTGTTGGGGACCACGCACGAATCGGGATTGATTTCGCGAACCGCGCGGTCCCAGGTTTGCCAGAGATCGAACAACGTCTGCTCACGCCAAAGAATGTACGCCCGTTGAACAGGGTCCTGCGGATTGTCCGTTCGCGGCAAATCGAAACCGCTCGCGGCCTTGAAATTCTTCGCGCAATGCTCGCAGTAACACATCCCGGAACCGCTCCAGCGATTGATGAAAATTCCGTCCACGCGATAACGGGACATGATTTCCTTGTGAACCTCGGTCATGAACTCGAAGTTGTACGGCCCCAATCCGCAGGTGACCCACATCTCTGGCGACGCCCAGTGACGGCGTTTGTTTCCGTTCGCGTCCACGGCAATCCAATCCGGATGCACCGCGGTGGCATCGTCGTAGGTTGCGTGCGGATCGGTGCGCGCGAGGATAACCATGCCGAGTTTGCGGCAGCCGGTGACGAGATCGCCGAGGCAGTCACGATCACCGAGCCACGCGCTGCGATGATGGAAGGGAATGTTCGTGGGATAAAACGCGACGCAGCCGCCCGCGCTCAGGCAAACGGCATCGGATTTGGTGCGCTCGAAATAATTGAGCCAGAACTTCAGGTCGAAATTTCCCGGATCGTTTTCGACCAGCGCCAGTTGCGCCCAACGCATGGGGCGATCGATCCAGGAAGGGTTTGCGGCAGCAAGCTTTTCAGCGCCACGAACGAGGCCTGGTGTGAATTGGGCGAGCGAGACGGTTGCGCCAGCGATGGCGGTGGATTTTATGAACTGCCTGCGGCTCAAGGGTGTTGGGGTCATAGGCGACGCTGTCTCATGACACGGAATTGCCGCACTCGCAAGCATTGTGACAAAAAGGAGCCAAGCACTGAAGACCGATTCCTGGTCGTCATATGGCGCAATCTGATTTGTCAGCAGTGAAATTACAGTAGAAATCCGGACGGCAACACCCTCTGATTTGTGAACAAGTTGTTGGCCATCCGTAACACGAATCGGATTGACTTTTTGGGCGCGATCCGGTTCCATACATAGACTTCCCGCGAGTCGTCTGCCGTTTAGTTTTTGCGGGAGAAATTCAGATCAAACCTGGCCAACCAACCTATGAAACGGCTTTCATGTGCATGCGTTGCACTGTCGGTAAGCGCACTCTGTCTCCTCCTTGGTTCCGTCAATGCCCGTGCTGACGCCATCGCGAGCAGCCAGCTTTCGTTCAGTGAGCTGACTATTTCGCCCGGCGGGGGAAGCATTCTCTTTATGACGAACTGGCAGGCATCTGCCTTCGCCCAGGGCGGCGTGAACAGCCAGTACAACACCGGCACGGCGCCGAGTGCTTCAGCCGCAGGCGATTACTCGCTCGGAACTGGTTCGGCCTCGGTACCGCCCGTCCCGCTATACACTGTGGCCGGCACGGCGAGCGCGAGCAACGCCATCATCGGACAAATCGATGCTTCGGACGAAGCGACGGGCCAGGCGACGGTCTGGGAGGAACAATTCATGATCACCGGCGGCACCGGATCGGTGAATACGACATTCGGCATGAATATCAGTGGACTTCTGAACGTGTTCACCGACGCTTACGGACAATCGGCATCGGCGGAGGCGGTTTTCACGCTGCAACTGAATGGCACTCCGCTTCTATTTAATGATTCACTGCTTTCGATAGGTTCAAGCCAGGCGCAGACACTGCCGATTTCAATGAACTTGATGGGGTCGACCTCGCTGCAATACGACACTTCTTACGAACTCCTTATCGAAGCAGACGCCGAGTCGTCCGTGCTCAACGTGCCCGAGCCGAGTGCTGGAGCGCTGGCGGCATTGGCCGCGCTGGCGGCATTGGCTTTTTGGCGGAAGCGAACACGCGTCCAGATATCTGGAAAGAATTCGCAAAACGGGATCGTGCTGGCTGCCGGGGCGGTTCTGATTCTGTCGTCCGCTTCGTCGTCTGCCATGTACATCGGCGGGGACCCGCCGCAGGTATGCGATAAGTGCGGCTATCCGCCGAACCGGCAGAACGTGGGGACGGTCAACATGAGCCTGACCGAAGGGAACCTCCACGAGGATTACCCGGTGGTTTCGATTCAAAGCGGCGCCATCCCTGGTCTGCAAATGACGCTCACTTACAATTCCTACAATGCGGACGGCTCGCGCGCCCAGGTGGACTCCGGATTGGGACTTGGATGGACCCATTCCTACAATTCCTTTCTCTTTTCACAGCGCGGTTCGTTTTTTCTCATGGGGCCGGACGGGCGGGTGACGCTATTTCACGAAGGGGCGTTCGGAACCTACAACACGGACTCCGGATATTTTGAAACTTTAACCCCGCTGGGCGGCGGTTCTTACGCCATCACGAACAAGGTCGGGAGCTGGTGGCTGTTCGGTTCAGTTCCAAACACGCCATTTCTTGTTAGCGGTCCGGTTTATCGGCTGATCCAGATGGGCGACCGGAATAATAACGTGACGACCTTGTCCTACACCAGCGGACTGCTCACGCAAATCACCGATCCCTACGGGCGCGTGTTGACGCTGGGCTATACGAGCCATCATATCACAAGCATCACCGACCCGCTCGGTCGCGTGACTCAGATTCAATATGACCCGAAAAACCGGACGCCCATCCGCATCACCGACCCAGCGGGGAACGTTGTGCGCTACAGTTACGATTCACTTTATCAAATCAACCGGAAAATTGACCGCGATGGCCGGACGTATCTCTTTCTTTACAAGAGTCAAAGGCCTTTTGCCGCGGTTGACAGCCAGGGCCAGACCTGGTTCGCCGAATACAATCCAACCAACTGGGCGGTGAACCGCAATGACCTGGCCCTTTTGTTGCGGCGCGTTTACGACCCGACTATTACCACCAATCTCGACGGCAACGGCAATGTCTGGCGTTACGAGTACGACACGAACGGTTACGTCACGGAAATCTTCAGACCGGATGGCACCACCACATCCTACAGTTACGATCCGACCACGCGGCAGCTTGCATCGGCGACGGATGGCAACGGGAACATCACGCGCTATCAATACGATTCGGAAGGCAATCGCACCAATACCACCGATGCGCTGGGAAACGTCACCACCTACACTTACGACCCGGTTTTCAACCAGATGACCAGCATGACCGACCCGAGCGGACGCGTCACGACGTATCAATATGATCCAGACGGGAACAAGATTGCCGAAATTGACCCGCTGGATCATACCAACACCTGGACTTATGACGGCCACGGCAATGTAACCTCCTTCACCGACAGGAATGCCCACACGATGACTTACGCGTACGATGCGTTCGGCGAGCGCACGAACATGACCGACGCGCTCGGGGATGTAACTACCTACCGTTACGATGCTGACGGCAACCAGATTTCCATGACCGATCCCCTTGGCCGCACGACTCAGACTCAATACGATGCTTTGAACCGGGTCATCGGCGTTACGAATGCGCTCGACGGCGTGACGACTTATGTCTATGATCCGCTGGGGCGGCAGCTCAGCATCACGGACCCCAACACCAACACGACAAGCTACCAGTATGACCTTCGCGGGCGGCTCATTGAAACCACTGACCCGTTGGGTGGCATGGCCAGCTATGGTTATGATTTCAACAACAACCGGATTGCCCTCACCAACGAACTGGATGAGGTCACGACCACGGCGTATGACGTGCAAAACCGGATGATTGGCATCACCAACGCGCTCGGCGGCACGACCGTTTACACCTACGATCCAGCCGGCAACCGGATCACCACCACCGATCCTGATGCCCACACAACGACTTACGGCTACGATGCGTTGAATCGGCAAATCAGTGCGTTGGACCCGCTCGGCGGCCAGACCTTTTATGATTATTCGATGCCGAGCGGGCCGCCCTGTTGCAGCCCCTCTCTCGGCTCATCTTACATTACCCGGATGCAGGATGCCGATGGCAACGTGACTTTTTATCACTATGACGAATTGAACCGCCAGGTGCAGGTCGTGCGGAAAGACAGCGACACCAATGACGTGATTAATCCCACGGACGCCGTGACCACCACCGTCTATGACCCCGTCGGCAATGTCCTTGCCGTGACCGACCCGGCCGGCAACACAACAATGACTTCGTACGACGCCGATGAGCGGCAGATCAGCGTGATCGATGCTGCCGGAGACACCACGCTCACCGCTTATGACCCCGACGGCAACGTGCTGACGGTCACTTCGCCGATCGGGAACATGAGAACCAATACGTATGACGCGCTCAACCGGGTCATTACGGTCTCTGACCAGCTTGGCACCGTCGTCACGCACACTTACGATCCCGACGGCAACGTCATATCCTCCGCCGACGGTTTGGGCCATACCACGACCTATACTTACGACGGGTTGAACCGCCAGATCACTGTCACGGATCCGCTCGGCGAGACTGCCACCACCGCTTATGACGCGGTTGGCAACGTTCTCATGAACATTGACCGGAATGGCCATATCACCACTTACAACTATGACATGCTCAACCGGCGCACCAGCGTGGTTGACGCGCTCAGTGATACGACCCTTTTCGCGTATGACGCTGTGGGAAACCTGATCAGCGTAACCGACGCCGACAGCCACACGACGACTTACAGCTACGACGCCTTGAATCGCAAGGTGACTGAAACGTACCCGGATTTGGCGCCCAACACGCGCACGAATGTTTACGACGCCGTGGGCAACCTCATCGAGCGCATTGACCAGGACGGTCGGGTCATGACTTATTCCTACAATGACTTGTATTACCTGACCAATCGCGGCTATTCGCCGAGCGGCTCTAATGACAACTTCACCTACGACGACGCCGGGCGGATGTTGAGCGCCGACCGGGACGGCTGGGTGGAAACCTTCACTTATGACGGCGCCAACCGGGTAACCAGCACCGAGGAAAACGGCCGCGTGCTGACGTATTCCTACAACGTTCCCGGCCGGCTGGAGACGAATACCTACCCCTCGGGCCGCACCATCATTTTCACCTACGACGCGCGTGGCCGCCTCGATTCCGAAACCGACGGGACACCGAACCCGCCGATTGTCACCTACGCTTACGACGCGGCGGATCGCGTGGTTACACGAGACTATCGCAATGGCACAACGGCAACTTACGTTTACGACGCGGATAATCGGGTCACATCGCTGGAGAACTCAAACCTGGTGGGCCGCATTACGGGGTACGGTTATGCCTACGACAATGAGGGCAATAAACTTTACGAACAAAACCGCGGTGTTGTCACCAATTCGCAAAGCTATATCTATGACCCGGTATACCGAATGACGAATTTCGACGTGGGCATGTTGGTTGGCCCAACCATCCCCTCGCCGTCGATTGCGAAGGAGTGGATTCTGGACCCGGTTGACGACTGGACGGTGGTGGTCAGCAACGGTGTTCCGGAAGGAAATACGTTCGGGACGGACGATGAAGAGTTATCGGACAATGGGCAAACCAATCACTACGACGCCGATGGCAATGTCATCCAGGACCCAGCCTACGCTTATTACTATGATGAAGCAAATCGGCTCGTAGAAGTGCAGCGCATGTCCGATTCGGCCATCGTAGGGCAGTACTTCTATGACGCCCTGGGCCGGCGCGTCGAGCAAGTGACTGACGCCTCGGGCACCCCGTCCACAAACGACTACTTCTACGACGGCGAGCGGATCATCGAGGAGTTGGATGGCGGCGGCACCACGAGGGCCACCTACACCTATGGTAATTTCGTTGACGAAGTCCTCACCATGGATCGCGCCGGACAGACTTATTATTACCATCCCAACTCAATTTGGAACGTGGAAGCGCTCAGCGATGCTTCCGGCAATGTGGCCGAACGTTACACTTATGATGCCTACGGCGCAGTGACCGTTTACGACGGCAGCTACGATCCGCTGGCGTTAAATGCCTGGGGCACGCCGCACAGCGTGGTGACGAATTCATTCCTCTTTGCCGGGCGCCAACTGGATGAGGAATCCGGGCTCTATTATTATCGCGCCCGGCATTACCGCTCGGACGAAGGCCGCTTCCTGCAACGCGATCCACTTGAGTTCCGGGGCGGAATCAATTTTTACGAATACGTTCGCGATAATCCTGAGAACCGGTTGGATCCCTATGGACTGACCGCCTGCTGCGTTGACGACGTCCGCATTAGAAACATACGGCGCTACGAGGACGGTGCCGGCAATGCGCGGTTCGGGCATCGGTTCGACCTGTACATCAAATTGACTTACAAGCCCGACAACGGCGCCGCGCTCTCGGATTGCAAGTTGAAATGGGAGGAAAAGACCGACCGTCCGCCCGCGTGGCAGGGCGTCCGCGCCAACCAGTGGAACGACATGTT
>Ga0206865_1293_pt1 | contig 10232 bp, 5 predicted proteins | sample Alteio_BWOrgCont_39_FD_152628 | JGI IMG/M metagenome (GOLD analysis project Ga0206865, IMG submission 152628) | Enriched cells from forest soil in Barre Woods Harvard Forest LTER site, Petersham, Massachusetts, United States -... | ecosystem: Environmental > Terrestrial > Soil > Temperate forest > O...
GACACGATTTATTTCGCCACGGGAACAACGTCGGTCACGTTGAAAGGCGATGACTACATTTTCACGTCCTTGTCTGGGGGCCAGACCGTTAACCTGGAGAGCGGCAGCAGCTTGACGGACGAAGGAGGCGGAACCATAGATGCCCAGGCGGGGGACACAGTGACTGCAGGTTCAACTTCCGTACAGATCGGCGGAAGCGGAGTCACCATTGATGTGGATGCCAATTCCAGCTTCGGTGGCGCGGTCATCACGGCGTCTAAGGACACGGTCACCCTGGACGGCGTGACCTCGGCTTACCTGTCGGGAACGGGCAATTCGGTGACGCTGGACGATACTGATGATTTGTACCTGACGGCCAACAGCAGCGTCACGGATGCCGGTGAGGGTGACGGCACCATCCATATATCGAACGGCGACACCATAACTTCGGACGGCGACACCATTGATTTTGGGACATCGACGACGTCGGTGACGCTGAAAGGCGAGGACTATGATCAGGAATTGGCGAGCGGCGATACGGTCAATCTGGGGAGCAACAGTAGTTTCCGGGACGAGGGAAGCGGAACAATAAATGCCCAAGCGGGCGATGTGGTGACAGTGGGGCAGAATTCCGTGCAGATCGGCGGCACTGGAGTCGACATCGACGTAGACGCCAATTCCAGCTTTAGCGGTGCGCTCATCACGGCGTCCAAGGACACGGTCACCCTTGATGGTGTGACCTCGGCTTATCTGTCGGGGACGGGCAACTCGGTGGCATTGGGCGGTGACGATGATTTGTATCTCGCGGCGAACAGCAGTGTCACGGATACCGAAAACGGGGACGGGACCATTCATATATCGAGTGGCGACACCATAACTTCGGATGGCGACGACATTGATTTCGGGACATCAACGTCGTCGGTTACGCTGAAAGGCAATGATTACGATCTGACCTTGGAGGCAAATCAAAACGTCAACTTGGAAAGCGGAAGCAGTTTGACGGACGATGGCGGCGGAACCATAGATGCACAGGCGGGAGACACGGTGACTGCGGGCGCCAAATCCGTCCAGATAGGCGGCAGTGGGGTTAACATTGACGTTAACGCCAATTCCGCTTTCGGCGGCGCTCTCATCACGGCGTCAAATGATACCGTCAACCTGGATGGTGCGGATTCAGCCTATTTGTCCGGGACGGCGAACAGCGTCGAACTGGGCGACTTCGATGACATATACCTGGCGGACGACAGCAGCGTGACAGACACCGGACTCGGAAATGGAACCGTTCACATATCGAACGGCGACACCGTAACTTCGGAAGGTGACGTCATCGATTTTGGGAGTGCGACTTCGGTCACGCTTAACGGCGAGGACTACAATCTTAACTTGCAGGACGGTCAGACAGTCAGCTTGGGAAGCGATAGCACCTTGACCGATGATGGTGCCGGAACTGTAAACGCCGCTGCGGGAGACACGGTTACGGTAGGGGGAACGGACAGCGTAACGGTTTCAGGCACCGGGCCGAATGGAGAGATTGATGTCGATGGATCCAAGACGCTAACCGCGTCGGATCAATACATTAATTTGGAAGATGGCGCAAGTTCCGGCACAATTGTAGGTAACAACGACACTATTTACATGGGTGGGGATGTTGGAAATATCATGGTACTTGGTAACGGAGACAACATCATTTTTGGCGGTAGCGAGCAAACTGCAACAATGAAGAATCAAGCGGGCAGCACGCTATCGGCCGATTCTGCGAACAGTGAAAATGGCTCAAGTGACACGGTTTATTTTGATTACTCTGGTAGTGGTGGACCGGACGCAGTTGGAGATTCCGGAGCATACATGACTGAGTCGAATCCCGGAGGACCATCGACGACTTGGATATCAGAGGATGGTTTCGCCGGAAACCAGAATTTGATATCGCTTGAATTGAACCAGTCGACCAGCACGCTCGCCCGGGAATATTTTGGCCAAGGAAATTTTGGAGCGGCAACGGCGGCCCAGTCGGCATTCCAGCAAGCCGCGCAGGAAGCGTCCCTGGCCTCGACATCTGGAATCGGCGGCCCGGTGTATGAGGGGGCCAAATGGAGCGGATCCGTCATCACATGGAGCATGGCGGACGAACAGATTTCCGGCGCCGCCCCTTTTAGCGGCTACATGAGCGGTGCCGATGCTTCGGCAATACAGGATGCATTCAACGTTTGGGCGGCCGAAATGCCGGGGGTCACCTTCGAAGAAGTGGCGAATCCAAACGATTCAGATATCGTTCTCGGATACGGAGATTTGGATTCGACAACTACGGGCGTGATCGGATTAACCAGCATTCAGACCAGCGGCGATTCCATAGATTCCGCGATCATCAGGATCGAGGATCCGACCCAGGACCCATTGCTTGTCGGAGATGGCGGGCAACTCACCTACACCGGTACGGACGCCACGCTTTCGCAGGTATTGGAGCACGAGATAGGACATGCGCTTGGTCTGGGGGACAACTCCGATCCGAATTCGATCATGGATTACGAGCTCACCGGATCGAATCAGACCTTGGATGGCACCGATTTGCTGGGCATTCGTTCGCTTTACGGGAACGACGCCGACGGTTTGATGTCCACAAGCGTTTCAACGGGCGTAAGCCAGTTGATACAAGCGGCTGGAAGTTTTAATTCCGGTTTTGAGGAGCACGCCGCTGCGTCACTCAACGCGACACATGTGGAGGCAAACGGCGTTTCTCACCATCCCTTGTGGTAGCTAGGGCATTATGGATCGAGCGACCGGGAATGACGTGGAAAAAGGAGCGGATTAATGGATGCATTCCCCCCCTGGAAAAATAGGATGCGTTTATCCATGAGGGGAAACATTCATGCCCGACGCTGTTCGGTTTGGGTTCTCCTGGTTTGCCTGGAATGCCTGATGCATTTCGGCGGAAACGCTTATGCTCAGGGCGGCGCGGCATTTGAAAATTCGGATCCTGCTCCAAAACTTAGTTATAAAGAGACCATTCATTTGTGGGAGGAGGGTTTGTTTTCGACGGTCATGCAGCTGGCCTTCAGTCCGGATGGTAAGTATCTTGCCATTGTCGATGTGGCCTCCCCGGGCAATACGGATGTCATCATTTGGAATTTATCCGAGGACAAAAAGCAATCTCTGATTTCCATTAAAGGGACCTTTTTTGGCGAGGATCCCACAGATATTCTGCAATGGGCTCCCAATGGGGAATATGTGACTTTTACCTATGGGGATGGAACGGATAATAGACCTATGGTTTGCTGGAATCCCGAAACCGGAGAAGTGGAAAAAAAGATCCCGATTTTAAGCGGGGGTGCGAGGTTCAATATCAGTGGAAGCGAAATGGCGGTTCCCTTGGGACGTACCTTGCGCGTCTACGATACAAGATCCTGGGCATACAAGGATTTCCAAGATGACCATTACCGCATTGATTCAATAGTTTGGATATCTAAGGATCGATTGCTGATGATAGGAGCATGGAGATCCAAGGGGCTAGGTGCCCGCCAAGAAACGGCGGAGGAACATAAATTTTCAACGGAAGGTATTCCGCTGAGGTCGGGTGAATTTGTGGCGCGTATCTTCGATGCGTCCGGCGGAAAAATAATTCGCACCACTGCGTTGTTTCCGTCGCATAGCCGATCAGGGTCGGTTGAGGCTGATCCGACGGCGTCGTTGGTGCCGTATTACCCCCGGTTTTTAGTTTCCTCTTATAAGGAACCTAAAGTGGCCCTTGGCGTCGGAGGGATTTTGGATGCAATGACTCTGGACGTTTTTACCTATGCCACCTTCGAGGATATTCGGAGTAGAAAATTTCCCATAACCAGCAATGACGATCAAAATGTGGCGATGAGTCCGGACGGGAAATACATATTTTTAAAAGGGGAAGCGAAAGACAACGATAGCGCCAACAATGTGATTGTCGATGCCTACACAGGAAAAATACTCTTATTATTTAAGGGCGGTCAATGTGGGATAGCGGTAAGTCCGGATAACCGAATTTTGGCCGCTGGCTGGGGGAAAAACGTCGAAATGTTTAATTTGCAATGAACGCGTCATTTCGATGCCAGGGCCACTTTAGCAGGGCCATTGCCGGAGTTGAGCTTCTGTAGGGTGGATATGCAATGGGAAAGGGCGCTGAATCAGCGCTTTTCATCCGACCCCGCCTGCCCCTACAATGCCGCCATGACAAACATCCCTGAATACAGCCTCAAGTGGGGCAAGGACCGCCGGCTCACCGCCGGCTCGGTCTGGGCCTTCCGCAACGAAATCGACTTCAAGGAAAAGGATCCCGGCCCCGGGAGCCTGGTGCGCTTGAAGACCCAGAAGGGCCGCCCCTTGGGCGTCGGTTTCCTGAACAGCCAGTCCAACCTCTGCTTCCGTTTGCTGGCCCCCCACGGCGAATTCGACCTTTCCGCCTCCGCGGAAGACATCCTCAACGCCCGCCTGAACCAGGCCGTGGCCGCCCGCGGCCCGCGCGAAGCCGGCGCCGCCCGCCGCCTCATCAACGCCGAGGGCGACTGGCTGCCGGGCCTGGTGGTGGACGACTACAACGGCGTGCTGGCGGTCCAGATCCACACCGCGGGCATGGACCGGCGCCGCAGCCTGATCCTGGACTTCCTGAAGGCCCTGCCGGGCACCAAGGCCCTGGTCGAGCGCAGCGACAGCGAAGCCCGCAAACGCGAAGGCCTCATGCCCTCGGGCGGCGTCCTCCTGAGCCTGGCCCTGGACGAGGACTTCCTGGCGCGGGTGCCCTTTGTCGAGAACGGCCTGCATTTCACCGCCGACGTGCTGGCCGGGCACAAGACCGGCTTCTTCCTGGACCAGCGGCACGCCCGCACCCTGGCGCGTACCCTTTCCAAGGGCAAGCGCTGCCTGGATGTCTTCTGCCACAGCGGCGGCTTCGCCGCGGCCCTCGCGGCCGGCGGGGCCACCGAAGTCCTGGGCATAGACCAGAGCAAGGAAGCCCTGGCCCTGGCCGAAGGGCACGCCCGCTTGAACCAGCTGGACCAGTGCCGCTTCGAATCCGGCGACGCCTTCGCCCGTTTGCGTGAGCTGGAAAAGGCCGGAGAGCGCTTCCAGGTCGTGGTGCTCGATCCCCCGGCCATGGCCAAGGAAGGCTCGGCGGTCGGCGACGCCCTGCGCGGCTACCGCGAACTGAACCTGCGCGCGCTCAGGCTCCTGGACCACGGCGGCCTCCTGCTGACCTGCAGCTGCACGGGCGCGGTGGATGAGGAGCAGTTCATGGAGGCCCTGCATTCCGCCGCCCTGGACGCCCCGGCCACCCTGCGCGAACTGGAACGCCCGGGAGCCTCCTCCGACCACCCCCGGCTTCTGGGCATGCCCGAGACCCGCTACCTGAAATCCGTGCTTTTGTTCAAGGCCTGAAACCACCTTGCAAAATGCAAGAATTATCTAAAAAGTCAGCATTTACAAATGTTTTTATCGTTACCTGCAATTTACGCATTCAGCCCTATGCCTTAGCATTTGCGGCCTATAGTTCGTCTAACAGGCGGGGATGTCCCCTGTCTGACACTGAGAGGCAGCCATGAAAAAGGCCCTCCAGCTCAGCGAGCAGGCGATTCGTCTGGCTTTGGCCGTCTTGGCCCTGGCTATGGCGGCCTGGATCGCCACCCCAAAAACCGCGAACGTCCTCCGGTCGTCTTTGGCGACCACGAGGCCGGGAGCCGTCCTGGAGTGGTAAGTTCACTGAGCATTCATAGTCCGCGGTAGTGGCCACCGGTGAAATTCGGTGGCCACAATTGTTTTCACCCCTCTTCCTTTAAATTTCCCCATCCCTTAATCCTTCTTTCCCCACCCATCCATAGCGCGGCAGCTGATCCTGTCCCCCCGCAGGCGGAGAAATAGGTGCCGGGCAGAGGCCTCCCCTGGGCCTAGGCTAAGGGACAGAATTCCCTGCCCTGTGCTAACATAGAACAGTCCCATTTCCCGGAGATCCATGCCGACAGTCCAGGTCCGTCTAAAGGAAGCCCGAACCTCCGGCTATCCCGTGCACATAGAACCCGGCCTCATCCACCGTGCCGGCAAGCTCCTGCGCAAACAATTCGCCGGCTGCAACGTCTTCATAATAAGCAACCCCTTGGTCTTCGGCCTCTGGGGCCGCGCCCTGGAAGCCTCCCTCAAGGGCGGCGGATTCAGCCGCCCCCTCTGGCACCTGGTCAAGGACGGAGAGCGGCACAAGAGCTTCAAGGAATACCAAAAAATCCTGGCGGCCCTGGCGGCCTGGGATCGCGGTCTGGCCGCCAAGCCCCTGGTGCTCCTCCTGGGCGGGGGCGTCCTCGGGGACCTGGGCGGCTTCGCCGCCGCCACCTACAAGCGCGGCATCCCTTTTGTCCAGATCCCGACCACCCTCCTGTCCATGGTCGACAGCTCCGTGGGCGGCAAGCTGGGGATCGACTTCGACACGCCCGCGGGCCGCGTCAAGAACCTGGTGGGCTGCTTCGCCCAGCCCGAGGCTGTGCTGGCTGATCCGCAATGCCTGGCGACGCTGCATCCGCGGCAGCTGCGCAGCGGCCTGGCCGAGCTGGTGAAGACCGCCGTGCTTTTCGACGCGCCGCTCTTCGCGAAACTGGAAAAGAATCCTGCGCGCCTGCTCCAGGCTGATCCGGCCTTCCTGACCCCGCTGATCGCTGCCGGCGTCGCGCACAAGGCCTCGGTGGTCGCCCGCGACGAGTTCGACCGCAAGGGCCTCAGGATCCTGCTCAACCTGGGCCACACCTTCGGCCACGCGGTCGAGGCAGCCTCCGGCTTCCGGATCCTGCACGGCGAAGCCGTGGCCTTCGGCATGGCCTGCGCCGGGGACCTGGCCTCCAGCGAGGGCCTGCTGACCCGCCGGGGCGAAGCCGACCGCGCCCGTTTGACCGTTCTCTTGGAAGCCTTGGGCTTCAAACTCCGGCTCAAAGGCCTGGCCCTGCCCGCGGTGCTGGCCGCCCTGGGCCACGACAAAAAGTTCGAGGGCGGCGCCCGCTTTGTCCTGCCCCGCGCTTTGGGGCATTGTGTGACGCACTCCATGAAAAAACTGGCTCCGGCGCAAGCCGTGCTGTCGGCCCGCTTGCGCTGAATCGGATAGCGATGCTCCGTCCCTGCCTGATCTTCCTCCTTGCCCTGTTCGCCTGCGCCCAGCATGCCCGGGCCGCGGCCGAGCCGTCCCCGCCCCCCCAAAGCATGGACAGTCCCGGCTTGGAGGCCGAGGCCGCGCACACCGAGGCGGCCTACAAGGCCGCCTACTTCTATTCCGTGGCCTGCCTGGCCGGGCTGAGGGGCGACGTGGCGGACCAGTCCGCCCTGCTGCAGCGCGCCCAGGAGGCTGATCCGAAGTCCGTCCTGCTGATGCAGGAGCGCGGGGAAGCCCTGCTGCTCTTGGGGAACAAGTCCGCGGCCGCGGACCTTTTGAAGAAGGCCCTGGCCACCGGACCCACGGACACGGCCTTGCGCGCCGAGCTGGGCCGCCTCTACCAGGACATGGGCCACAGCGATGAAGCCCGCGCCCTTTTCCTCAAGCCCGACGGAAGCGACCCCAGCGACCCTGAAAGCCTGCGCTCGCTCATCGGGCTGGATTTTGTGCAGAAGGACTACGCCAGCGCCCTCAGGCGCCTGCGCATGCTGCTGGCCAAGGGCGGCAGCGCCGATGACCAGGAACTGCTGGCCCTGACCTTGCAGCGCCTTGGGCGCTTCACCGAGGCCGCCACCAGCTACCGCGCCGTGCTGGCCCTGGACCCCAAGCGCACCGCGACCTGGGGGCGCCTGGCGGATTGTGACCAGGCCGCCGGGGACACGCCCACGGCCTCCGCGGACCTCAAGGACGGGCTCACGGCGAATCCCGAAAGCCCCATGCTCGCGGACGAACTGGGCCGCCTGCAGTATTCGCTCCTGGACTTCGCCGGAGCGGAACAGTCCTTCGACCGTTTGGTGGCCATGGACCCCGGCGACGCGCACAGCCTTTTATACCGGGGCCTGGCGCGCCTGAAGACGGGCCGCTACCGCCAGGCTGAAAGCGATTTCAAGGCCGTGGGCCGCCTGGAGAAGGACGATCCGGACCAGGCCTATGCCCTGGCCCTCTCCCTCCTGCTGCAGAAGAAGTATGCCCAGGCCGAGCCGCAGTTCCAGCGCGTGCTCAAGCTCGATCCGCAGGCCGAGGACGCCTGGGCGGACCTGGCCTTCCTGCAGGAGAAGAACAAGCGTCCCAGGGACGCCGAGGACACGCTGACCCGGGGCTTCAAGGCCATGCCCGACAGCCAGGAGATGGCCCTGCTTCTCTCCGGGGTGCAGGAGGACCTCAAGGAGCTGCCCGCCGCTGAGAAGACCTTGCGGGAGGCCCTGGCGCGGGGGGGCGGGGACGAGGTCCGCTTCCAATTGGCCGTGCTCATGGACAAGCGCGGCGACTTCCCGGAGGTTGAAAAGGAGCTCAACACCCTGATCCTTGAGTCCCCCCGCCACGCCGAGGCCCTCAACTACCTCGGCTATTCCTGGACCGAGCGCGGGGAGAAGCTGGTCCAGGCCGAAGCCCTGATCCGCCGCGCCTTGGCCGTGGATCCCGGCAACCGCTATTACCTGGATTCCTTGGGCTGGACTTTGTACAAACAAGGGAAAGTGAAGGACGCGCTCGAACCTCTGGCCTTGGCCGCCAAAGAAGTGGGCGACTCCGATGACGCGGACGAGGCCGTGGTCTTTGACCATCTGGCCGCGGTGCAGAAAAAATTGGGCCAGCCCAAGGCCGCCCGCCTCTCGCTCAAGAAGGCGGCGCAGATCCGCGCCCGGGCCGTCCAATGACGCAGCCCCTGGTTTTGCGCGCTCCGGCCAAGATCAACCTGAGCTTGGAGGTCCTTGGACCACGCGCGGACGGATACCATGCAGTGCGCATGCTCATGGCTTCGGTCTCGCTGGAGGACGAATTGTCCTTTGAGCCGGCCGAGCTCCTGTCCCTGGCCTGCGATCTGCCCGCCTTGGATTGTTCGGAAAGCAATCTGGTCCTGCGCGCCGCAAGGGCCCTGCAAAAAGCCCTGGGCCGCGAAGCCGGGGCCAGGATACAGCTGAAAAAACGCATCCCCTTGGGCGGCGGACTGGCCGGCGGCAGCACGGACGCGGCCGCCACTTTGCTGGGCCTCAACCAGCTGTGGCGGGGCGGCTTGGATCCGAAGGCCTTGAGTGTATTAGCCGCGGCCCTGGGTTCCGACATCCCCTTCTGTTTGCAGGGCGGATGGGCCTTTGCCACCGGCCGCGGGGAGGTGCTGGAGAGCCTGGCCCCGCCCCCGCGCCTGCACTTTGTCTTGGCCAATCCCGGCTTTGAAGTGTCCACGAAGTGGGCTTATTCAAACGTCCTGACCACGGGTATCTCCCATCGAAACCTTAGCGCTGAAGCCTATGCAGCGGTCCAAAAGCGGGATTGGGCGGCGCTTGAAGCCAGCGCGCTCAATGACCTTGAAAAAGTCACTGCAAGCCGCTATCCAGAGGTGCCTGCTTTGCAGCGCCAGCTCTTGGATTTGGGAGCCCTGATCAGCCGCATGTCCGGGTCCGGCCCCACGGTGTGGGGGCTGTTCAAAGATGCTGAGGAATCGAAAAAAGCCTGTGAAACAATGATAAATATGAAGATAAAAGCCATAGCTGTGCACACACACTAGGGGAAAAACTGGGGATAAGTTTGGGTTCGGAAATGTTTCAACATGTAAAACATTACTAAGTTCTTGCATAGGACGCGTATTTGTAGTATTCTCAGTATGCCCCATCCTTGTTTCAACTAGAGAAATATAGTTTCTGGCACCCTTTTGGGGGTCAGACGCTAATATTGTTTCAAGTAGCGGGATAGGTGGGGGGTCGTTCAACGGTAGGACACCAGATTTTGATTCTGGTTATGTAGGTTCGATTCCTGCCCCCCCAAAAAATGAACGCGGCGATTCACGCCGCGGGGCCGTCCGCCGAATCCGGCGCACAGGAGTGCACAGTCTCGTATGAAAATCACTTTTGACACAAAGAGTTTTCTCATCGACGGCCAACGCCGTCTGATCCTGAGCGGCGACATCCATTATTTCCGCCTGCCGAAGTCGGAATGGAAAAACGCACTCGTCTGCGCCAAGCAGGCCGGGCTCAACGCCATCAGCACCTATGTCCCCTGGAACGTGCATGAACCCGTGGAAGGGAAGTGGCACTTTGACGGCGACGCGGACCTTGAGGAGTTCCTGAAGCTGGCCAAGCAGACCGATTTGTTGGTCATCGCCAAGCCCGGGCCCTTC
>Ga0206865_1294_pt1 | contig 10222 bp, 7 predicted proteins | sample Alteio_BWOrgCont_39_FD_152628 | JGI IMG/M metagenome (GOLD analysis project Ga0206865, IMG submission 152628) | Enriched cells from forest soil in Barre Woods Harvard Forest LTER site, Petersham, Massachusetts, United States -... | ecosystem: Environmental > Terrestrial > Soil > Temperate forest > O...
TTCGGCATACGGCGGTTTGTCAGAATAATGATGGCTGTGCACCCGTTTTACCATAGTAGGCATTGTAAAAACCAGTGTAACCTCGCTGTGTCCAAACTTTGTTGGTCAGCGTGTGTTGCAGTGTCTTGCTGTGCGCGGCCCGACAGTGTCCTTTGCTGCTGTTGCCACACTTGTATGCCCAGTCGCTGGAAAACCCTAATTTAATTAACTCTTTCACTCGCGTCTTTGGTTGTTTCCATGCCTTCCATTGACACATTCGTAGCCGCGTTCGTACCATTCTGTCCAAGTCATGCATTACGCCTTTCGCTTTGGCTATTACAAAGTAGTTTACCCATCCATTGATGATGGTTTGCAGCTTCTGTATCCGTTCATTCCCCGATATGCCGTTGCTACGGTTTGTAATTGCTTTGCACTTCTCCTTGATGCGTCCTACTGACTTCTCTGCTATCCAGATTTCCCATCCTGATTTTGTTTTCAGAAATGTGAACCCTAACAGCGTGCTCTCATTTGGTTGGCTTACCTTCGTTTTCTCCCGGTTTACTTTCAACAGCAGTTTCTTCTCTATGTAGTTAATGATGCTTTCCGCAGCTCGTTTGGCTGCTGCTTCGCTCTTTACATAAATGCTACAGTCGTCAGCATACCGGACGTAGGCATGTCCCCGCTTCTCCAGTTCCTTATCCAACTCGTCTAACACAATATTGGATAACAGAGGACTTAATGGGCTGCCTTGAGGTGTACCCTCTGTTCGCTGGCTTACTACTCCGTCTTCCAATATTCCGCTGGTCAGGTAACTCCTGATCAGCTTCAGCGTTGGTTTGTCCATTACTGTCCTGCTCAATACGCTCATCAGACGGTCGTGGTTTACCTTGTCGAAGAACTTTTCCAAGTCCAGTTCCACTACCCATTCTTTGCCTTCCTGCACATAGATTTGTGCTTGCTTTACTGCCTGATGGGCGTTCTTGCCTGGCCGAAATCCATAACTGTGCTTGGAGAATTGCTGTTCGTACTTCGGTGTCAGCCATTGGCTTATGGCTTGCTGTAGCAACCTGTCCAGTACGGTCGGGATGCCCAGCATTCTCTTGCCGCCATTTGGCTTCGGTATTTCCACTTTCCTCACCGGACTTGGTTTGTAGTTGCCTTCCATTATGCTCACACATAAACTTTGCCAGTTAGCGCCTACGTATGCCCGGAGTTCTTCCGTCTGCTTTCCGTCAACGCCTGCTGCCCCCTTGTTGCGCATTACCTGCTCAAGGGCTTTTTCAATGTTTCGTCTGTCCAGTATTTGTTCCAGCATTCTACTTTTTTTTTCTGCACAGGGCGGTCTCTGTAGTTCTTGCATCTCCGGCACAGCTCCTCTTGTATTTATTTTCGGTTTCCAACCTATCCTCATGCAAGTAGTTCTCTTAAGTGGTTCGGCTGTTTATCTCCTTTCGATAAATTGCTATAGTCTTCGCCTTATTCTAACATTCAGCCCTTCAACGTTCGTGAGGCTTCCCCACATCAGGGGCTCGTTTCCCGCCTAATACGGCCTCGGCTGACTTCTGCCCGTACCCAATATCATCACTGACACTGGTTTGCCGCTTTACTTCTCGCGCGAAGCTTCGCAAGCTTTACGGACAGATCTCCCAGGGTAAGGTCACTACGCTTTCCGTTCATCTAACCGCTGCATTTACCTGACTACATTTCGTACAGTATTGGGCTTTTGTTTCTGTTGCAACATCACCCATGTAGCCCTGCCTTATATGCAGTTTCTGTTCGTCGGTCCAAACGTTTGCCGCCAGCTTCTTTCAGATTCGCAGTCACCCACGACACCCTTGCTCTTGGCTAACACTTCCTACTGTAAAGGCGTGTTCGGGACTTTCACCCTATAGCGCATGTCCATGCCTGGCACACAACAGGCGACTCCTCTGGAGTCGATCAAAAGTATAGTTTTCAGCTCCGTAGGAGCTCCCTGTTTGTAGACATAAACCAATGGTTTTTGGGCTCCATTGGAGCCTCCTTTTTAAAAGCGATTTCCCCGCTCTTTTATAAACCTTTTACAATTTTAATAAAATGCGGCGCGAAATAGCTTATATTTAATGGTTTCGCGCCTGCCCCGGTCCGCTATGATGAGGACGAATGCGAAATAAAATCATTTATTTTGTACTTGCTTAATGATCTACCTGAAACCCCGGCCAACTATTAAAATGCAGGATGCTTTTGCGTACTTAACCTGTATTTTCAGGCCTGTGGTATTCGGGTTTAAGCCGATTACCAGTAGGTTAATTGGCCGCCTCATCTGCTGCATTTTCATTTTATCCATTTCAGCAATCTTCAATTGTGCACTTGCGCAGGCGCCGGTAATCACCCCAAAAAGCCCGGTTGTTTTAGCACTCGATAAAACCGGCAACAGAACAATTACTCCCGGCGATGTTGCCACCGTAACCACTACCGACGGATCGGTGCCGGTAGTTACGGTAAGCCCGTTAAGTTTTAATTGTGCGTCTCTCGGCAGGCAGATGGTTACCGTTACAGCCACCGCTAACCAGGCAGACCCTTCGGCCGTGAGTTTCAGCAATGTGATTTCGATGGTTTTTGACCCGGCCGGCGACCTGATTTTGAGCGATTACACCAATAACGACATCAGGGTTATCAGCAAAAGCGGTAAGGTAACTACTATTGAAAGCGGCGACGGCAGCCCCTATTCGGACGGTTCCGGGCATAGTAATCACTATGGAATTCCCGGCCCGCTGGCGGTGGATAAAGCCGGTAACCTTTATTATGCCTCCAATGATGAAGCTCAACATACTATATACAAAGTTACACCAGCGGGCGTTGTCAGTATCATAATCAGCGAATATGCTACTTCGAATGTAAGCACAGATGGCACCGTAGCTACAGCTACATTAACCGATATTGCCGGGATGGTTTTTGACGATGCCGGAAACCTGTTTTTTACAGAAGGGGACGACAAAATAAGAAAAATTACGCCCGATGGCAATGTTATCACTATTGCAGGATCACCTATGGGCTTTTCGGGTTTTAAGGACGGAACGGGTGGCAATGTTTTGTTTGACTTCCCGAGCGGGATAACCATAGATGCTGCCGGTGATTTGTTTGTTGCCGACAGGGATAACGCGGCCATCCGAAAAATAACACAGCAAGGTGTGGTTACTACCCTGGCCGGTGGCACTTTTGGATTTAAAGACGGCCGGGGTACGGCGGCACAATTTCTGCAGATGATTGGCTTAACCATTGATCGGAGCGGCAACCTCTATGTGGCCGACGACGGGAACAGCGCGATCAGAAAAATTACACCGGATGGCACGGTAACCACCATTGCAGGAAACGGCGCCGCCGGGTTCAATAATGGCACGGGGGCTGCTGCAACGTTTTTGGACCCGCTTACTTTAGCTGCGGATGCCAACGGGAACGTTTTTATAGACGACCGGGGGAATGACGTTATCCGCAAAATAGATGCAAATGGCGTGGTAACCACTTATGCCGGAAGCGGGGCACAGGGAGATAACAATGGCAATATTTTTGGCGCAACGGGGCCATCGTCAAGCCTGCAGGTCCCGGTGACCGTAGTGAGCACCCCTGTTTTTGCGGCATACCCTAATCTGAGCGTCCCCTTAGATAAAAACTGCCGTGCAACAGTTCCTGATTTTAGCGTGAACCCACAGGTAACCGATGTTTGTTCGGGCGTAAACATTCATGTAACACAAAGCCCTGTTGCCGGCACATCGTTTTCATTAAATGCGCCGGTCACCGTAACCCTAACAGCCAACGATGGTTATGGAGGCATGGCAACAACTTCCTTTACGGTAAGCGGTGTTGATGAGCCGCTGATAACCCCCAAAACCGGCCCGATTGTACTGCCATTGGATCCGACCGGGCATTATATTGTTTTGTTGAGCGATGTAGCAACAGTTACGGGTTGCAGCCAAACACCCAATATAACCCTTAGCCCCGGGACTTTTACCTGCGCCGACCTTGGAAATCAGTTTGTAACGGTCACGGCGTCATATGGCACCGGGGCCGCATTCAATTACCCGGCAAAACTATCGGTAGACCCATCGGGCAATATCTACGCCAGCGACATGAACAATATCCGTGTCCGGAAGATCAGTCCCGCAGGGCGGGTGTCCACCCTTGCCGGCAGCGGTGCAACCGGCAGCCAGGACGGGCAGGGAAGCGGCGCAACATTCAGCCGCGGACTTTTTGGCATTGCCAATGATTCGCAGGGCAATACTTTCGTGTGGGATGTGGCCAACAACCTTATCCGGAAAATAACGCCGGCTGGGGTAGTTACGGCTTTTGATACCAACCTGTTACTTCAGCTCGGCAATAATGGCACCGGCAATTTTTCCGGGCAGGCCATTGCTATAGATAAACTGGATAACATTTATATTGGCGGCGAAACCCTTATCATCAAAATAACACCTGCCGGAACCGCCAGCATTTTTGCAAAAAACGGCATGCTGAACCCCAGCGGCAATGGCACAACAGAAAATTTTTATTCGATTTTGGACCTTACTACGGATGCAGCCGGAAATGTATATGCGCTTAATGCGCAGAATAATGTTAACACTATTTATAAGATAGCACCAAACGGGAGCCTGGGCACCCTGGCGGCACTTACAAGTACAACCACTGATTTTGCAGGCCTGGCGGTTGATTCACACGGCAATGTGTTTACCGGTTCGGCCTATACGCAAATATACAAGATCAGCCCGGCCGGTGACCTGTCTCTTTTTGCGGGGAGCAATGCCGCAGGCTCTGCTGACGGGAAAGGGGTTACAGCTTCTTTTAACACCCCCGAAGGACTGGCAATTGACGCGGCGGACAACCTTTATGTGGCGGATTCAAATAACAACGAAATCAGGAAGATAAAACCGGATGGAACGGTTACCACCCTGGCCGGAACACCTACTGCCGGGTACGCCGACGGAACGGCACGGCCGGTTACGACCACGTTAAAGATCCCGGTAACCATTACCAGCAGCCTCCGCATCACTTCACCATTCCCCGATGTATTTATTCCTGTTAACGGCAGCTGTCCTACCCTTTTACCTAATTATCTGCCACCGGCAACGGCATCAGATAATTGCAGTAATAATATTGTGTTTACACAAACGCCCGGCTTCAGCACACCTGTTAACGGAACAAATCCAATTACGGTTGTAATAACAGCTACTGATGATTTAAATAATACCGCATCTGTTTCCTTTAAAGCTACGCCACAAACTACACCACCACCAGCTCCTGCACTGAGCGTGACCGCTTCTTCCACAACAATTTGCGACGGCACGAACGTGACTTTCATCGCCACCCCTTCTAATATGGGTGCTAATCCTGCTTATCAATGGCAGGTAAACGGGGTTAACACCGGAAGTAATCAGCCGTCGTACGCCAGTGCAACGCTGAGGGATAAAGATGTGATCACTTGCATAGCTACCAGCAGTTCGGGGTGCCTCACCACGGTGACCTCCAATGCTGTTACCATGCAGGTAAACAGCAATGTAACACCCACCATTTCCATTTTCGCTACGGATAATCCTGTTTGCGCCGGCACAAACGACTCCTTTTACGTAAATGTAACCAACCAGGGTAATAGCCCGTCTTTTCAATGGCAACTAAACGGGGTTAACGCAGGCAACCAGGCAACTTACAGCAATGCTAATTTAGCCGATGGCGACCGCCTTACCTGTATCCTTACAAATAATGACCCATCATGCCTGGCAAGCCCAACGGCAACGTCCAATACAATTGTCATTAACGTGCTGCCAATGGTCACCCCTTCGGTAAGTATAAATGCAACGCCCGCCGGCGCTGTTTGTGCCGGGGCGCCGCTTAGCTTTACGGCAGTCACCCAAAATGCAGGCTCCCCGGCTTTTCAATGGCTCGTAAACAATGTGAGCAGCGGCACGGGCCCATCGTTCAGCAGCGTGAGTTTAAATGAGGGCGATGTAGTTACTTGCCAGATCAACTCCCCGGGCAACTGCCAAACAACAACAACAGCTGTGTCCGCCCCGTACGTGGTGCATATAACGCCGCTGGTTACCCCCGTTGTAACCATAATGCCTCAAAACGTGGTGGTTTGCGAGGGAACGCCGGTGAATTTTACGGCCTCACTAAATACCCCTGTTAGCGGCGCAACATTTCAATGGCAGGTAAACGGGGTAAATGCTGGCACAAACAGCAGTGCGTTTACTGCTAACGATCTCCACGATGGCGACCAGGTTAGCTGCGCAGTATCCGCTAATGGAAGTTGCCTTACACCTGCAAACAGCCAGCCGCAAACCGTCCATGTGAATGCCGTACCACAAATAACACTTAGCTCAACAATCACCCTAAAACGTGGCAGCAGCGTACAACTGGCTCCTGCTGTTACGGGTAACATAACCGCCTGGCAATGGAGCCCCGCTGCTGGCCTGGATGATCCGGCAATTGCCACACCTGTTGCCAGTCCGCTGGTTAACACCACCTATACCTTGTTGGTCACATCATCCGATAACTGCCAAAACACCGCCCGGGTTTCTATCAACCTCACCGAACCAATCGGCGACATTCCGAATACGTTTACACCCAATAACGATGGCGTAAACGATACCTGGAATATTGCATCGCTGCTCTATTATGCAAATTGCACGGTAGATATTTTCGACCGTTACGGCCAAGCCGTATATCACTCGGTTGGCTATACAAAGCCGTGGGACGGAACCCTTAATGAGAAAAAATTACCCGTGGGCACTTATTATTACATCATCGACCTTAAAAACGGCACCAAAGCATCATCGGGCTACGTAACCATCATCAGGTAAATAGCTATTCCTAATCGCTTTTTAACACTCGCCGCCCATGCTAACGGTACTAATGGCTTCGTAAATGCCTGCGGGGAAATTAAAGCCTCTCACAAAAGGGTAATGCGTGCCGTTGCTCTGCATATCATTTGGTCCATCAAAATTAACCTGGAATATCACTACCCCTGCCGCATTGTTAAAATAAATATGATGGTGCCAGGTATCGCCGCTGGTGGTGTGATTGGTCCAAACGGTGCTGGTAAATAAGGCGTGTCCGTCGGGGAATACTTCCACGGTGCTGCCTGTTTGTAAAACACAGTCGCCCGCATTCATCTGGTCGAATTTAAAAACTTTGCCATCGAAGGGTAAAGGCTTTGCTTTGTACAGATCCTTCGGAGCGGGCTGAAAGGGTTTCGGGCTGTTTAGGTTTGCGCTGCCTGCGCATAGCGCAAACAGCACGGCAAGTAAACATACTTGTTTTAAGAGGTCGGTTTTGGTTTTCATTACTTAGTTTTTTTATTGAACTAATTTCGAAAACCAATAGCCATTGCCTCACCGTAAAAATGCCCTTTTTGTTGGGTGGAAACACGTTAAAGCACCGGCGGACGCGGCATGCCCTGGTTTCTTTAACCATCAGCAAAAGGACGAACAGCTATATATTTTGGCCGCGCAAAGATAAAACCTGCAACAACTTTATTGGTGGCGCGATTTTGTCAGTACAGGTATGGATTTTTGGCAAAATCGAGGTTGCAAACAATTGATAATGAGGCGTTCCAAAAATAGTGGTGTGTTGAACATGGAACACTGGAACATCCCGGCAGGCCGTTTTTCGTCCCGTTTGCGGCTTTTTGTGAAATAAAAAAGTCCCCAACCAATCTGGCTGAGGACTTTTTCCTTTTGATCGTCGGGATGAGAAGATTCGAACTTCCGACCTTCCCGACTCAAGTCGGGACGCAATGCTATTCAGTAAAAAAGCCCCAAGACATTCATCTTAAGGCTTCCTCCTTAGTGTCGGGATGAGAAGATTCGAACTTCCGACCTCCAGCACCCCATGCTGGCGCGATACCGGGCTACGCTACATCCCGAACTTGTAAAACTATGTAACAATATCCCAGTCGACCTTCCCGACTTCTCAGTCGGGACGCGATACCGGGCTACGCTACATCCCGAACTTGTATAACTATGTAACACATCCCAGTCGACCTTCCCGACTTCTGAGTCGGGACGCGATACCGGGCTACGCTACATCCCGAACTTTTATAACTATGTAACAACATCCCAGCCGACCTTCCCGACTTCTTAGTCGGGACGCGATACCGGGCTACGCTACATCCCGAACTTTTTCTGTAGCAAGGCTTCAAATATAGGAATTGTACCTATAAACTGAAACCTAAATTTTAAATTGAATTTCGGAAAGCCAGTCGGGCTTATCCCCCCAAAAAAGCATCCACCATAGCTGCAAAGTGTTCTATTGCTTTGTCGTCTACATCCGGCGATAAGGCTTCACCCATATAGCTGCCATGGTTGCCGGGCAATATGGCCAGGGTAGCGTTTGGTAAAGTCCGGTACATTTCAACGGTATGTTCCGGGGTGGCCACATCATGATTTCCTGAAATGACGAAAGCCGGCGCCTGGATGCTTTTTATTTCCTCATCGGTCCAGCCTTTAAAAACGCTCATCCGTTGTACATCCTTGTCAAACATATTTTGCAGCCGGGCCGGGTCGTTGGTTATTTTTAAATATTCCTGGTGGTAAAGTTGGGGCATATTGTTTAACGTTGCTCCGGCAAATCCGTCCCAAAAACCGGCAAATACGCCATCGCGTTTATAAAAGGCGGATGCAATCACCAGTTTATTTATTTTTTCGGGGCGATGGATAGCCAGCTCCAAAGCCGTTTGCCCGCCATTGCTGAAGCCGAAGATATCTGCTTTAGGGATCTCCAGCTGGCGCAGCAGTTCGGCTACGTCGGCGGCATCCTGTTCAAAGGTTTCGGGAGCATCCCTATCGCCGGTATGGCCGTGGGCCTGCAGCTCAACCGCTATAACTTTGTGGGTTTTGGCCAGGTGGGGTAATAGCCTGCCAAAGCTTGTATAAATGGTTGATCCGCCGCCATGCAGCAACACCAGCGGAAAGCCATCGCCGTGTATCTCGTAATACATGCTGATGCCGTTTACGCCTGCATAATTACCCATTGCTGGGGTTGATGAATTAGTCGTTCCCATGCCAATATCTTATTATTTGCTTTTTAAACCCTGCAGGTAAGCCTCCAGTTTTACTACATTTTGTTTTAACCCTTCCGCGGCATTATGGGCTTTAACCACAGCCATAAACAGCTCTTTGGTCTCGAAGACCATGTGCCAGGTGAGCCCGGTTTTATCGCCCTGGTCTTCAAAGGTTATGGTTGATGTAAAATTAGGGGCGAAATGCTGGAAAACGATTTTTTGATGCAATACCACTTCTTTAAACACGCTTTTATTTACAAAATCAGTTCCGTCCGGGCCGTGCATCACCAGGTGCCATTCGCCGCCGGGTTCAACATCCATTTTGCTGATGGTATTGGTAAATCCGTTTGGGCCCCACCATTTGGCAATATGCTCCGGTGTTGTCCAAACTTCCCAAACTAACGCCACGGGTGCATTTATTGTCCTCGACAAAAGCAGCTCGCGGTCTTTCGTGCTATTGGTTTGCTGTTCCATTTCTTTCTTTTTTTAGTTCTTCAATATATTTTTCCATTGCGTTTAATTTATTTTCCCAATGTTGCCGGTATTGGTCAACCCAAACCGATACCTCGCTCAGCTTGTCCAGCTGCGCTTCGCACACCCTGTCGCGGCCCTGCTTTTTAACCACCAGCAGGCCGCAGTCTGTTAAAATTTGGATATGTAGCGATATGGCCTGGCGGGTTACATCAAATTTGTCGGCAATGGCATTAACATTATGAGGCTGGTTAGCTATCATATTGATGATTGCCCGCCTTGTCGGGTCGGCTATTGCCTGGTAAACATCTCTTCTGGCTATCATATTATGCAAGTAAGTGCTTGCAAATATATAAGCAAGCATTTGCTTGCGCAAATTTATTTGTAAAAAGTTTGTGTGGCGTGTTCTGATGTTAATAGCTGTTCATTACCTTTATTTCGCTAATCGCGAATAAAACGAGCTTTTTATCGAAATTCGTTAACCTTAACCTGAAAAGCATAAAACATCTGTTTATATGGAACAACTATCCAAACCAATCCGGCTTGAAACAGATCTTGGCACTGACACTGAAATTACACGCGGAATGGCGACAAACAACAGGGAAGCATTGTTCCAGAAAGATGTAAAAGAAAAACACTGGCGGAGATGGCGCGGTAATTTTCGCAGGTGTGGCGGAGCCGTGATGGCGATGAGGGTCGCAGGCATTTTAATCTGATAATCTCCATGAAAAAAATTTGTGCTTT
>Ga0206865_1296_pt1 | contig 10157 bp, 12 predicted proteins | sample Alteio_BWOrgCont_39_FD_152628 | JGI IMG/M metagenome (GOLD analysis project Ga0206865, IMG submission 152628) | Enriched cells from forest soil in Barre Woods Harvard Forest LTER site, Petersham, Massachusetts, United States -... | ecosystem: Environmental > Terrestrial > Soil > Temperate forest >...
CCCACCAAGCGCTCCCATACTCCCCAACTGAAATGATCAATTGCACTTTTGAATTGTATAGATCGAAATACTGATGACCAGAACTTGGAGACACAAGGGCCAACAATTTTTCTTGGATTACCACGGCATCATCCCCAGTACATTTCAATTGAAATTCTGAAGCATTGTCTTTGGGATTAAGTGAAAAAAAGAGTTTCGCGTTATGAGATTCTGAAACTCTCGCTGCGCCATCGATTTGAAATCGTTCAGCACCAGAATGCGCAAATTCTCTCACTCGATTGGCAAGTTCACTGATTTCTTCAGGCGAACCATCCAGAAGAATTGAATCCGCGCCTTTGAAATTTTTGAAAAATCCCAGATTCATGACGTGATCTGTAGCCTCTTATTAATACATTTCTAAAAACTACTTACGAAAAATTCTGACTTGTCTGAACGGCCGGTCAGTGCCGCTCTGCGCCGGTCAATCTTAAAATATCTAGCCGCTTAATTTCGCCATAAAAAGCAGTTTATGCATTCATGGTCGGCTTATCGCAAATTTGACCTTTTTGGAGACTATCGGTTTATCATTTCACTGTCTATGCCCTATATGGGTACATTTGAAAAAATATGATCAAAATCCATCAATACTGGTATCGCAATATTAATGTTTATAAGATTGGAATGACCGATTACGCGACCGCTTGTGCTGGAAACGACCAGGCGAGGCGTAAATTTTGACTTCTGAAACGCCGCGCCTGGCTGACTGCTAAACCTCCGTTTGCTCCGCAATTTCAAGCGCATCGTCGACCTCGATGCCTAAATATCGCACGGTACTTTCCAATTTATTGTGACCAAGTAAGAGCTGGACTGCCCGTAGGTTTTTGGTGCGTCGATATATCAAAGTCGCCTTTGTCCGGCGCATCGTATGTGTTCCGTAATTTGACGGATTCAACCCTATTGATGACACCCATGAATCCACAACTCTTGCATATTGTCGCGTTGACAGATGCTCTGAATTTTTAATGCGACTATGGAATAGGCATTGGTCTGCGACTAAATGTTCATCGTCGATCAACTTAAGAAGCGAACTTCGGGTCGGCTCAGTAATCTCGAATTGCACTGGCCGTTTAGTTTTCTTTTGCATGACAATCGCGCGTGGCAATATTTGATGTCCCTGCATAACGTCATTCACGCGCAAGCTGACCAAATCACACCCGCGCAATTTGCTGTCTATCGCCAAATTGAACAGGGCCAATTGACGAGTGCGAAGTGCAAGCTGCAATCTGATACGAATTGCCCAAATTTCCTTCAATTTAAGCGGTAATTTCTGACCAACGAGTTTCCCTTTGTTCCAAGGCGCTTTACGTACACCAGTTGATTGTACAAATTCCATGATTCACTCCTTTTCAATAAAAGAGTAATCATTTTGCGATTCTTCCTGGGTAGATTGGGCATCGAAGGTGAAGAATATTATCTGGACTGAGGAAAATGCTCTGTTTAGGGCATTGCAATTATTCTGCTAGAAAGTTACGCTTGCACGGATTTAGCCGAATCTTCGCAATTGACTTCGGAAAAACGTAAATTTGGCGGTTAAGAAGTGTCAGTTTCCGGTTAAAAAATTCGCCGATGGGCGGCAGGCGGCACTTAGGCGACAGATTGACCGCAGTCCAATTCATGGTAAAGATGTCCAATTTTTAGACATTTTGAGTTGGTGGCCGACACTTTGATATTTTTCTGATTCAACCGTCGAATCACAGTACACATATAAAAATGAAGAGCAGCTATAAAAAATCAGCGTCACTAACTTTTCGAGGATTCACGGTTGCTCCTGAAGTTGTACAGTCTATGGTCGGGATCGATGCGAAATTGCTTGGAGAAAAAGGGTTGCCCATGAGATCAAACCGATCAAATGTCTGGCGACGATCTGTAGCCCAGTTTGAAATCGAGTTCGCTGATGACTTCCCTATTGACGGTATGGTTCCCGCATTGCTAAACCATGCCACCGGAGTTGAGAATCTGTGCGCAGTTAGGGATAGAATCTCGCCTGAGTTTATTGAGGTTAATTTGGTTCTGCCAATTAAGTTTTCTGAATCGCAGGATGACGGCTTTCTTGAAATCGAGACGTTGGGTGATCTTTATGAGCTACGGGCAACCCTTGGATTTAGCTTTGTCTAGTATTCTGGCTGTCCCGATGCGGCACATGGCCGACGGTCAAGGGAAATTTGATTCATTACCCTAATAACAGATTATCAAAGCGATGAAGTTAAGCATAGGATGCGTTTTTTTTATCATAGCGACAGTGACATTACTGTCAAATTCCCCGATTTCTCGCGCTTCAAATGATGGCGTGGCAGACTACATCCAACTTAAAAGCAAAGCCGTCCAAGAATTATCTAAAATTGGGCCTGGTGAAATAAGTAAGGAATTGGCAGAGAAGGATGAAAAGGTTCGCGAGCAATTGGCTTTGATGTTGTCGAAAATCATTCCCCGGTCGATGGTTGCCGGATACGTAGGCTCTGGGAAACCTAACCTAGAGACTTTGCTACCAGAATTGGGATATGGAAAACTAGATGGCATGACATGGAATAAATGGTTCGAAGGCGGCACATTTCTGTTCGTCTCAACTCCGGCCCTCGTCAGGCAGTGGTATTCGGCGACTAAGCAGGATAAATCTTCAATTTTGGCGGAGTCGCAATTCATCAGTTCCATCAAAGCAGACGACAAAGCTCTTTTTAAAAAGCTGGCTGTTATCGATGAATTTTATTCGACCGCGATCGAATCGGATTCACGCTGGACAACATTAGGAGAAATCCCCACAAAAGTACCGCCAAATTTTGATTTTCTGCTGGTAACAGTTGGGCAATCTTCACAAGATATTCCAATGGCACAACCGACGGATGTCCAGGTCGTGGCGCAACTGAGGGGTTTCATATTCATCTTTAGGAAGTCGATAGTAGATCTTGGCGCACAAATCAATGAGTGCGACGCGATTTTCAAGTCCCAATGGTCACTTTCGGAAAAACTTGACGAACAATATAGGGCGACTAGGGATCAAACTGTTTTTAAGAAAATGTTGGATATTCAGGATGCGGCGTCTTTGGACGCAGTTAGCTGTTATCGACAGTTGATTGGCAAACAATCATTTGTGCCATTAATTCAGGCCAAGGTTGAACGGTTTATTTCCGCGCTAACTGACGGGAAGAACTAGGAGCAGAAAATATCAAGTGTTTCAGACTGTCGTTATGCGACAGCAGGCGGCACTGAGCGGTCATATTGAGTTGCAGCCTATCGAGAAAATTAACAAGGTGAGTGTATGCCGAATTACGAATGGAGTTGCCTTGCGTGTGGGAATGCAAATTGCTCGGGCACTTCGACATGTAAAGATTGTGGCTGCAGCGAGTCCGCATCTCTGCAGCAAATTAAAACTTTTCGCCAAAATTTTGTCAATACAGGTGGTGCGATCCTTTCAAGTGCCGGAAAATTGCATGAGGACGGTGAGAATGAAATCCTTACGGTATTTGCCAAACTTATTTTGAAAATCATTGTTGATCCGTGGTTACCAAGCATTAAAAAATAAACTAAGGGTTTTGGCTTAATACGGCATAGTGCTGATAAATGGATCGTGATTTGAATTTAATCAAGAAATCCGACATGGCCTTCGATATTGAAGTTGATCCGAAGCTAGATATTTTAAGAAGAGTTGAATTATGGATTGGAAAGAATACGAAGCGGAAATTTATCGCATTCTCTCAAAGACATATCCGAATGCTCATATCACTCAAAATGTCATGGTCGATGGCAGGTACTCTAAAGTCAAGCGTCAAGTCGATGTCATGATTGAGGAAAGAATCGCTGGATTTCATTTAAAAATAGTTATTGACGCAAAATTTCGAAATAAAAAGATTGACGTCACTGATGTTGAGGCGTTTATTGGTTACTGCGAGGACATTGGCGCATCTAAAGGTGTCTTGATTTCTTTAGAAGGATATACAGATGCAGCTAATTCTAGGGCACATTTTGATGAATCTGATATTGAATTTCAAAGAATTAAAGGCGTTGCAGGCGTTGGGCGCATTCGCATACGCAGGTAACGTTGGTGTGTTTATATTAGCCCCCTTTGGCTGGGTAATAGATGCCTCAAGACGTCCAGGTTACGTTGCTACACTATACCAACGTGGTTTAGATCTTAATAGCGCCGGAAAAAATCGCGAATGGATGTATATCAATTTTTGGGGCAAAGACAGCGTCGCGCCTACACTTAAAGCACTTGTCGATAAGCAGGAGGCGGATTTGCTCAAAGAATTTGCTTCCGCAAAGATAGAATATTTGCCTTGTGCCAAAAGAGAGAAATATCAAACGTTAATTCGGCGGATGGACGAAAAATCGTATCCAACAAGCGAATACACTGGATTTATCGAATTTGAAGATTTCATTTTCTTCTGTGTCATGTTCTCTCCGATTGAATCAGAAAAGCGAAATCTTCGAAAACTTGAATATGTTTTGCAAACAGTTTTGCCGGTGCGAGTAAATCAGCCTGACGCCTCACCCAAAGCAAGTTGAATTAGAAATGCCAACGTTGGCAAAGAAAAGTTAATAGATTGGTGTAAGTTTTTTTGATCAGCTGGATGCAGAGGACGTGTAAAAACGAGTGACAGGTTCCAAATACGATGTGTCGGCATATGGGCACAATCGGCACAATCCGGACATTGACGCTCGATCACAAACTTAAATCACATGAAATATTTATAAACTAAAAAATTGATCAATGAAAAAAACCTTATACATTTTATTAGCGATATCAATCTTCAGTATCTCTGCAATTAGTCTTGCGCAAACTAAGTTTGTTGAATATGACAAAAAAATCGCACCGGGAACGCGTGAGGCTTGGGCAATGGCCGCGGATGCCGTATTTATCGAAATCAATGGAGAAAAATATGATTTTCTGGGCGGATGGAGCAAAAACCCGGGTCAGCAAAAAGATAAGCAAAGAGCGCTGGTCGAATGGTGGGGAATTGAAAATCGACAGGATCTATTGACTGAGCTGCAACAACTTGAAGAACATGGCCATCGTGAATCCTTTAAAAAAATGGGTGAGGAGCAGTTGAGCCTCTCTGACGCTCAGTACCATCAGATGTTACAAAAACTGGAGAAGACCGATCCAAAAGCACAGGTGCGATTTATGCTGGTACATAACTATTACAAAACACTTGGCACTAAAAGCATCATTGCATTTGACTTTATACGTCATATTAATTTGTGTCGATGGGGCTATGCGGCAGGATATATTACTAGTGAAGAAGCTTGGAGCCGCATCTATAGTTCAGCTCAAGTATTACAGGTTACTTTTGATTCGTGGCAGGATATGTCAGAGAATTATTTACTGGGCCGTATTTTTTGGAGCGGCGATCTATCGAGAAACAAAGATATGCTTGAAGGGCTCGAAAGAATGAAAAAAAGACCTCAAAATCCATGGCTGATAAATAAATGGGATCGTAATCTGTACAAATAACTCAGCTAAATTCTTAAGAATTAAAGTTGATCTAAGCGACCTTGCAACCACCACCATCAAAAATATAAGAAAACATTTTCATATGAAGTTATTTGGTCATTTTATTTTTATTTCGTTTGGCGTTCTATGTATTTTGGCACATGCGGATACCTGCGTACCTGTTAAATATCATTCCAAGGTTGAAGAAGCGAGTACGGACAATCGAATTGAAATGGAAGTAAAAACAGCATGGAAGGAAAATGATTTCAGCAAACTGGATAAATTGGCGGCAGAATATTCATCCGGTCAAGCTCGAACTGTCAGCGGAAATTGGAAACTTGGCGTATTCGATACTGCGGTTAAAAATCAATTGAATATAGAGTGGCCGTCACTCTGGTATGTCGCCACTTTAGATTCAAAAAAATGTAAATGCAGCATTCCACTGGCAGAAAAATATGATGAAGCTGATCTGCGTTGGGAAGCCATTCATAAAAAAATTCTCTCATGGATTCAAAAATATCCTGATTCTAAATACGCACAAATCTGTCTGGCTCATTATCAAAGCAATCGCGGATGGTTTTACAGGGGGAGCGGAGTATCAGATGAAGTTCCGAATCATGCTTGGCCCAAGTTCCGTGAATTTATCAATCAGTCTCACCAAACACTGGATAGTATAAGTTGGCAGGGTGCGCCGGACCCGGTTTGGTTCAGCAGCATGGCCAACATCGCCATCAGCGAGCAATATTCAAAAGAACAGTTAAATTCTTTGTTGCAGAGACTATATAACGAGGGGTCTTCCTATCCTGACGCCTATCAAATCATCTCACTGAGATTTTTACCAAAATGGGGCGGGAGTTATGAAGAGCTTGAGAAATTTGCTCGTGAGGCTATGAAACACGCAAAAGACGATGAAGGCGCAATGCTGTATGCGCGCATTTATTGGAGTGTGGATCGTGAAATTGATGGCAGTATATTTATGAAAACAAAAGCAAACTATCCATTGGTAAAAAAAGGATTTGATGATTTGCTGAAAAAATACCCGTCCTATAAAAATTTAAACGGCAAGGCCAGTTTTTCCTGCGAAGTACTTGATCATCCGGCGTTGCAGAAAACGATGAAATTGCTGGGCAACCACGTGGACCGTGATAGTTTGAAAATGGGTTTCGACTACTGCATGAGATTTCTTGCTGAAGAACCAGTCTATCAATAAAGCAGGTCAATGCGATGTCAATCCAGACGTTGGAATTACAATCAGATATTTTTATGAAAAAATTAATTTTAATTATTACGTCTTTTGTCTTTTTGCATTCTGTATGGGCTGAATCAAAAGCTGACTCTGTTCAAGAGCCAGGTGAACAGGTCATTCCAATGGGGACTCCAAGAGCTTGGGGACTGGCAGCTGATGCAATCCTGACAGAGCATAATGGCATGCGCCACGATATGTTGGGTGGTTGGCCACGCGACGGTCAAAAGCAGAAAGAATATAAAGCCGTGCTTGCAAAAATATGGGGAATTAATAATCGTACTGATCTTCTTAAAATACTTGAGCAACTTGAAGATCGCGGAACACGTGAAGAATTTCAGCAATTGGGGAAACTGGATCAGGCGTTGACTGCAGACGAATATCAGGCGAAGCTGATTCAACTGGGGGTATCAAATTACAAGGCGCAGCAGCAATTAATTTTTGCGCATAGATGGCATAAACAATTGGGTTCGCAAAGCCTGATTTCATTTGATCTCGTACGTGTCATTAACCTGAGCAGACGCGGCTATCTCGTCGGATATCTTAACGCGGATGAGGCATGGCAGCATATATTCAAGGCATCGAAATTGCTTCAGAAAACCTATCCGTCATGGGAAGAATTGGCATATAACTATACGCGGGGGCGAATATTCTGGAATGATGATGAGAGAACCCATCAGCGCCTTTATAACACAATTGTTATATTGCTTAGTGATGAAGAAGGTCCTTGGAAATTGAATAGCTGGACGCTAAATTTGGGAACAGGTTTTTAATGGAAGAGAAGTTAAATTAAATTTTAAAATGGCGAATCGCAACACCAACCGGTCAAATTAATTAATCAGCAGTTTATGTTGGAAGTTTTAAAAAATACACAATTAGGAGGCGATGAGCTACATCATGAATTTGGGTTTTTTTGCAAATTTCAAAGGCGGAGATTCAGTTCTTCTGGATGGTTCGCCGGAAGAAATCAGTCATCTTGCAAATCATATTCAAGAATTTGTGGATTCCGGAATCGAAAGATCCCACATTAATGACTTTGCCCGGGTGAGAGAATCGGATAACGTAAAACTGTATTTGTCACGTGATCTAATAAGAAACGATTCAGAATTTCAGTGGAAATGCTCCGACGACGATGCGAAGGCTATTAGAGAAAAACTAATGGCCCTTGCGTCAGCAACTTCTGGACATCAGTATTTCGATCTATTTAATTCAAAAGCGCAACTGAACGTTTCGGTTGGTGAATATGGACGCGCTTGGTGGGAAAAACACAGCTAGTTTGGCTCAGGTGGGAACGAATGAGTCATGCGATTAACAATCCATAATTGTCATTTTAAATTCTTATTAAACCTACCTCAGCTAATTCAAATATGGAACAAACAGAAACTAATTCGAATGATGTAACCAGTTTGGAAGAGGTCTTAAATACTCAGTCTGAAATACGTAAAAATTTTCTCGGGACTTTGTTGAAATTTAGCATACGAGTGCTAGTACTTAATACCCTACTGACAATTGGGATTTCAGCGATTAGCTATTTGTTGAGGCCAGAGAGACCAATCAAATTTTATTATTTTATTGGGACAAGCTTTTTAATTTTCTTGAGTATTGCTTTCATCAGCATATTCATTTTTTCATTGTTAAAGCCTTATCGGTATTATCAACGCAATCTAAAATCCGTAGAGTCTAGAATCAGAGCTGGGGAGACAGTTTATAAAAACCAAAACCCTTCAAATACTCAATTTATTCAATCGGAATTAATTCCAACGCCAGTTGAGGATGAATTTACTTATGAAGATTTAAAAAAGCGCAACAATTGGATCAATTCGGTGGCCACATTCTTTTCTTTCATTGGAATCATTACCCCATTCTATTTTTATGTGAACGGATCTTCAAAGCACAATCCTTGGCCAACTTTATTTGGCCTGGGTTTAATGGCCATTCTTCCATTATCATTCATCACTTTAGTGACGTTACCGAAAGGAAAACTCCGATATTATGAATTCTGGAAGTTTTATAAAATAAAATATGGCATCAGTCGAAATTTGATACTTGCTCTGTATACCCCGTTAACCTTGTTGGGCATTTTTTCGGGTCTCAAACTTTTAACTGGCTTGTGAAAAATCGAAGAATAATCCGTTTGAGTGACCGCAATCTAGAACTTCGAACGGCAAGTATGGGCACAACTCAGACGTTCACGATCTGACACATTCTGTCCGGTCAAGTCACAACTTGTACAGCCAATCCCCTTCGGCAAAACGGCAGTTTCTATTTTCACAGCACAGAGTTAATCTGCGCTGCTTTTAGAATCAACGGCACCAAACTTGCGCTTACAATTCCCGCACACCGGGCATCCACTATTGGTGTGACACGTGACTTGCCGCTGATTTACAAAACTTTAATCAACCCTTCCTGAATAAAATTCTTATTTTTCTTTTTAAATTCCTTGCCATAAGCGCGGTTAGAAAACTTAATCGTGAATTTATTAATCTTATCCGGGTCGTATTTGCTTAAACTCTTGAAAATAAATTCCAGGACTGCCGCAATGGCAGTCACCAGAATCATCGCGCGACCTTCATCTCTAATTGCATTCGGATTGCGGGAAAATTCCTTGATGATCACAGGCGTATAAGCGCTGGTTTGCGGTGCTCTGGCGCGCTCCAGAAAACGGAACGCGAATACAGCGGGGACAATCGGTACGATTAAGACCAGCAATCTCAAAAACAGGTTGAGTTGGTTCACGTTGAATAGCGCGAACATCAAAAACAGACCACCAAACCAGACGCAAAATGCGACCAGCCACTTCAGCGGTGCGCTCATGGGATATCTTCCGACGCTGTCTGAACAAAGCGGGCAGTAGGGTAATGTTAACGAGATTGCTTTGTCTTTTTCAAAGCGCGTCGAAAACACAAAATTCTGATAAAAATAAGTCTCGATGCACGATATATCGTGCTCAGTGCCACAGTTGCAGCAGAAGTTTTGCGGCGTGTAGACAATGAAAGGATCGTCGTGCACGTTCGTGCCGATTTCATTGCGTACGGTGGAGGATGTTTTTTCACCTGAGTCTTTTTTCGGTGCTGGCTTGATAACGGGTTCTGGTTTGACCGCTACCGGTTCTGGCTTAACTTCCTCCCTGACCGTAATTTCCTCCAGCGACATTTGCGAGGAAAAAACTGCAGGCTGATCTTGATCTTCAGCTACCGCAAAATTTGGCGCGGGCGCAGTTGCCGGTTCTGGAACAAATTCCTGTTCCGGTTCGATTACGCACACGCAACCACATTGCTCAACCGTGAATTTATATTTGATGGCCGTTTGCAGGTCCATCCCTTTTCTGACCGTCGTGCCTGCGTGGTCCAGAATACGCAGCACGTCGTGTTGTGAGCGTTTGAATAAGATCACCAGTTGGTAGACAACCTGGTCTTTCACCACGCCGTCTTTTAAACCATTGATTTT
>Ga0206865_1297_pt1 | contig 10145 bp, 11 predicted proteins | sample Alteio_BWOrgCont_39_FD_152628 | JGI IMG/M metagenome (GOLD analysis project Ga0206865, IMG submission 152628) | Enriched cells from forest soil in Barre Woods Harvard Forest LTER site, Petersham, Massachusetts, United States -... | ecosystem: Environmental > Terrestrial > Soil > Temperate forest >...
GATTTTGATTTACGCGCTTACTTTGACACAGTGCGACATGATATTTTATTGCGGAAAATTGCGGCCCGCATTCAAGATAGTGAAGTGCTCCATCTCATTAAATTGATACTCAAAGCGGGAGGCAAGCGCGGATTGCGTCAAGGGGCTTTATGCAAAGCTTTGCATAAACCACCTTATGCGAAGAAAAACATTATGCAAAGTAAATGCCTAATAAATTGAAATATAAGGATTGCTAGTCAATTTACTTTGCATAATTTCCAAAGCCTATTTTAATTTAGATAGCCAAGTAAGTAATGTCTTATCTTTATTCCAATCAGGTAAATTACTATCAATCAAATCAGGATAAAGATTTTCAACTGCTTTACGTTTTGTTTCAGTATCTGCGCGAGCATAAATTTCAGTTGTTTTTATGTCAACATGGCCAAGGAAGTCACGAATATAAATGAGATTGACCCCAGCCTGTAACAAATGCATAGCTTTTGAGTGTCGAAGCATATGGGCTTTGACTTTTTCTGGAACAATCATTGTCTTTTGTCTTGCCAAGGTCACGTATTTTGAAATGATAAAGCTTACGCCTTCTTTCGTTAATTTATGATGCTGATTATTAGTAAATAATGGTTCTTCATTTCTTGAGGCTTGATCCAGATTATTTTCATAAATATAACGTTGTAACAAAGTTACTGTATTTTTCATAATTGGAACACGCCTCGTTTTGTTTCCTTTACCCGTAAGAATAATAATCGCTGGCTCTTGTAAAATGACATCACGAACTTTCATGTCAATTATTTCCTGTACACGAGCACCTGTATCATACAAAACACTGATAAGCGTTAAATCACGCCTGCCTTTAAGTGTTTGCTTGTCAGGTTGCTTCAATAATATTTTAATTGCATCAGGAGTAAGATATTCAACCACCGGTTTTTTTGCTTTTTTTATTGGAATAGAAACGATCTTTTGAAAATGCAATATTCCTTCAGGTTCTTCGCTTTGTATATACCTAAAAAAAGCATGGAGTGCAGCAAGCCTCTGGTTTCTGGTAGAAATACTACATTTTCTGTTTGTTTCGAGCCAACTTAAAAAATCAGCCAGAAAATCGCTTGATAGGAGCTCCAGTGTAATTTTTTCAGCGCGTATTTTTTTAATCTCCTGACAGTAAAGAATTAAAAGCTTGAACGTATCACGATAAGAAAGAATAGTATTTTGACTAACATTTTTTCGCTCTGATAGATAGTCTGAAAAAAATTCAGTAAGATATTTTGCAAAATTAGTTGGCTTCATGGCTATTTCCCTCCTAACCCAGGAATTATTCCTTGATATTGAGTTTCAATTTTTAAAGTTATTTCAGGAAACACATCGGCTGTAAGGTGTAAATAATAGGCTGTTTCTTCAAATGAATCATGACCCAGGTATGTTTTCAATATGGGAAGATAAACTGATAAATCTTTTTGTTCTTCCGACCATTTTTTTAAACAATGTACAGCATGCGCGTGGCGAAAATCATGAATGCGAGGCCCCTTTCCCATTCCGCCATGAGATATTCTCGCACGCCATAAAAAGCGACGAAAATTTTTATAAAGATTTCCCAATGTCATTGGTTTTCCACCCAGTGCTGGAAAGTAGTAATCTTCAGCAACAGCGTATGAATGAACTTTTTTGGAGAATGCGCGACATCGTTTGGTTAAGCAATCAGACATTGGCACTAAACGGTCATTATCTTTTTTAGCCTGGCGAATATTAAGAACGCCATTTTTTAAATCAACATCCGCTACCTTAAGCAGTCTTGCTTCTGACGCTCGCAGCCCACACATATAAATCATACGAAAGATAACCGGCATAATCAGGTGCCGATAAGGACATTCAGGACTATATCTACATTTATCAGTTTCAGCAAAAAACCTCGATAATTCATTGGTAGTATAAATATACGAAACGTACCGTTTTTCTGCTGGATAATAATTTTTAGGAATGATGTAAGCTGATATTCCTATTGAATCCAGGTATTGTGCAAACTGTCGAATGATGGAAGCACGAGAACATTGGTTTGCTTGTGCTTCATACGATTTTTTACTACACCAGTCGAGTACAATCTCTTTTGTAAGAGAAGTGGCATCAGAATATTTCTCAATCGTAAACTTATCAAAACGTTTTAAGTGAATAACTTCTGCATCATATTTATAGCCAACAGATTTTTTTAATTCAATGTGATTTTTTATATGCTCTTTAAAAGGGCCTTTATAAATAAGGCTATTCATGATGATTCTCCTCCTCGAAAGAAAGGGCGCATTCCTTAAGCTTTTGCATGTCAACTTTCAAATAGACTGCTGTCGAATCAGTATCGATGTGTCCAAGAATGTCTGAAATAACTGCAAGAGGCGTATTTTTTCAAGAAGCATACTTGCCATGGTATGACGAAGTGAATGCATTCCTCTTCGCTTTTTCAAAGTAGGAATATGAGCTAGTACCATATATCTGGTAATTAATTGACTCAAGTGGTCTCCTTCGGAGAATGGACCAAACGGCGCCATGTGCTTTACAAAAATATAGGGACTATCGATTTTAGGCCGACCATATTTAAGATAATCAATGACAGCCCAGCCAATTTCTTTCGTGAGTGGAAGAGACATAGGTGTTCTGGTTTTGGATTGGGTAAAAATTATTTTCTTTTCTTCCCAACGAAAATTCTCCATTTGCAAATTTTTTATATCTGTACAACGCATTCCCAAGCAGCAAGCTAAAATGATAATTGCATAATCTCTTTTACCTTTTGGACTGCCTCTGTCAATGGCTGAAATTAATTTCTTTAACTCGTCCTTTGTCCAGACTGATGGAACACGAGTTTGCTTTCTTGCTTGGATCATTGGTGTTTTTTCAGCAAAATCAGTTTTTACTTCGCCTATCTCCAAAAGAAAGCGAAAAAATGCGCGCATAGAACAAATATTTTGTTCGACTGTTTTGTAAGTATAACCAGCTAAAGTTTTAATATAGGAATGAATTAATGGAAGAGTAATTAATTTGCATCTTGTCACACCCTGTGAAGCAAGATAATCCATAAAATAGGCGGATTGTTTAACATAATGATCAATCGTTACCTTGGAATAATCTCTCTTTACACAATACAATTTAAATCGATTGCTGATTTTAATAAAATTTTTCTCAGTAAGAATTTCTTTGTGCTTATAGTATCGTCGCAAAATAGTACGATGAAGCTGAAAGTCACCGATCATACGTATAATACGCAGCTTGTAGATTTCTGATTGCAAGAGACCGCGATTATAATCTTTTTCTTTAATTTGATAATGTTCTTCAATAAATGCTAAACCTAACGGTTCAGAATAATAGATTTCTCCTCGGTCCTTTGCGAACCGCTGTAATTTCTTCCATTCTCGGCGATAATATTGCATTGAACCGTTGGTATAACCTAATCTTAACAACTCCCAATCCAGATCATGAAGCAGTTTAGCCAAAGATTGCTTTTGCATAGCATTACCCCCCATTGATGTATTTAGAGCATTAGGCCCTACTTACATCTTCGGATATTATGCAAAGTAAAATATGATCGGATTATTGAAAAATAAGGGAAAGGCTTTGATTAGTTTGCATAATTACTTGCTTCGCATAAGGTGGTTTATGCAAAGCTTTGCATAAACCACCCTGTGGAACACCGCGCTTTCCTCCGGCTTTAAGTATTAATTTCAGCAGGTGCATGACATCTTTATCATCCACCCGTGTTGCAATTTTCTCTAATAAAATAGAGTGCACGGGTGCTGCAGGGTAATCGGGCTCAATTTTGCATAGCTTCTACAACTTTGGCTAAATATTCATCGCTCCATCCTGCTTTATGACGCTTATTTTTTATTCCTACCTTAGAACTTTTTTCGTTTTTTAATGCATTAAGAGCAACATGCCTGACAATTGCAAAATTTCCAGCAGCATTTCCTTTTCGTACTCTACAATCATCTTCACGAAAAGAAATATCTAAACACCAATGCAATTGGTTTTCTACTAGCCAATGTTTACGAATTGTTGGCTCTAAAAATTCTGCATTGGGAAGATGAGAACTAATATAATATCGTTTTTCTAAACTAGTTTTGTCATTTATCGTGCGCATACTTTCTATCATGATAATACTTTCTAATCCATCCCATTTTAATTTGAAATTTGGAAAATGTGTTGCAGAAATAACAGTGCATTTTCTTTTTTCAATCCTGCCATGTGTCTTCTTTGTCGTTTTAGTTTTTTTAGAAAAGCTATTATTTTTATCTATCTCTGGCAACGAGGCTTGCTCGTCTTGTCCTAACAAATTTATTGTATTAGTTATTTGATTTTCAAATACATCAACCACTGCATTATAAAAAGTATTCTGATTTTCTTTTAGTGATAATAAATAATCGCCACCCTGCTTTTTAATTTGGCTTGCTATTTTTTTTTGACATCCAATTGCATCAATAGTGACTGTACACCCTGCAATATCAAGCATTTTTAACAATTTAGGAATCGCAGTGATCTCATTTGATTTCTCATTTACCTTGTACTGGCCTAGCACTACTTGATTCTTACTCGACCATGCACTCACCATATGAATGGCTGCTTTAGAATTATTTTTATCATGTGATCTTCTTAATGATTTTCCATCTATTGGAATAATATCTCCATTCTTTGTTTCTATTAATGAATTTATCCAGTTTAAAAAACATTTAGAAAATTCATCAATTGATATACGAGCAAATAAATCACCGATCGTATCATGTGATGGAATACCATAAGGCAATTTTAAAAACTTTTTTAAAAAATCTTTTTTCTCTTTACCAAATTCTTCAACAGAAACCCAATCATCTGCACCACAAATTACAGATAAAATAACTAAAACAAGAATGTCGCCTAAATCGTGTCGTTTGTTATGATTGTTTTTTCTAGCATCAGTGAGAGATACAAAATGTCTTGAAAAATTTTCTGATAAAAACATGATAGATTCCTGCAAACAAAAAATCTATCTTAAATATCAGATCTATTTATGTTGTGCTACTGCCATAGTGGATTATCAAAAAAATTTTTATATAGCATATACTGAACACGTAATAAAATAATCAATAAATCAAAAAATGATTAGTTTTGAGCCCGATTGCCCTGTGTGGTATGCATATGCATTAGATAAAAATCTTCCTATTGGCTCTGGACCTGTAGAGGCTACATGTAAAACATTAGTGTCACAGAGATTGAAACGCTCTGGTATGCGTTGGACAAATAAAGGTGGTCAAGCAATTTTGTCATTCAGATCACTTATTAAAAGCGAGAGATTTGATAAGGCATGGAATCTTTTAAAAAGTAATTATACTAAGCTTATTGAGCTACCAAAAAATGTGTTGGCATTTTCCAGATAAATGAACATCAGGATGAGATCTACACCCTGCAAAATATTCAGTAGCAGGATCAGATAATTGCAATTCCTCAATTAACGGCTTAAATTGTGAAAAATATTCTTTAAACATTTTGAATGCTTTTACGTTTTCTTGAATATCGGATGGCTTTAGAGATTGGTTAATCTGTTTAATCAAGGTAATTGGTGGTCTTTGCATGCGTTTTTTAGTAGTCAAATCATTTAAGCCAAGCATGTTATCGAGTTTTTCACGATGATATTGCGTCAGCTTATTTGTAAGAATATTGATTAATCCATTCTCATATTGATTGTATGAATGGGTGATGATGAGTGCTAATACATTGTAAGTTGGCAGTTCAATTTTTTTTGCCAACAAAAATCAATAATTGATAAAAATATATGTTTAGGAGAGAATTGTCTCTGTGCTAACCATAATGCGTAAGCAGAAATTTTCCCTTGTTGCATTTGATCAAACGGCTGCCAATGCATTATAGACAAAATACGTTTTCGATGATCAGCTGGAATTTTTTTCTGATAGGACAATAGGTTTATTTTGTTGGGATCAACATTTATAGTACTGATTACATACTCGATGTCCTGACGCCGAAACTGTTCCGTAGTGTAAAATTTACCATTTGATCTGAAATAGCCAAGCTGTAACACGAAACCAACTTTATTAGTTGCTATTCTCAGTTCTTTAACAATTTGTAGATCATTATTATTTAATGAAAAATGTAATGCGCGTTCATTGGTATTAAATGTGGGAGGAGAATCAAACCGGCGACGTTCGTTTTGAGTTAAAATCACAAGCTTGGTCATTCGATGTCCTTTTCAAAATCAGTTTGGAGTAGGCCGCAATAGTAAAACATTCATTTCGCGTTGACAATAACCGTAGTTAGTTTGATAATCACGGGTAGTATATGAAGTCCATTCTGGGGATGAGTGTTGCCAAAAGTATTCGATCTGGTTGCAATAGGAAGAGCTTACACGGACATTGTTTCGCATGCTTCCGATGAATTCCTTCAAACTTACCACATCCCTTTCGATGGTCAACGGGAATCTTCGATCGATGAATTAAAAACAATTCAACAAGCACTCACACAACCTCAAATATTTCCTGGTGGTTCCAGTGCTAATACCGTATCTGTTATTGCGGCATTAGGAGGCAAAGCAGGATTTTTTGGCAAAGTATACCGCGATTATGCTGGTGAGTTTTTTTTAAAAGATCTTAAACAACGAAAAGTTACTCTGTGTTGCGATTGCTATAGACCATTTCCATCTATGTCTGCAACATGTTTAGTTTTATTAAATAGTGACCAGCGCAGTTTTGCCTATAATCCTGGGTGTGCTGATTATTTTTCACTGGAAGATTTTGAAAAATTCGATTTTTCAAAGACACATTTTTTACTGATAGAAGCTCATTTACTAACAAGTTCCATTGCTAGTAAATCAATTCTTCAAGTGATGAAGCAAGCAAAAGATAAGTCTGAAATTGTAATAAACTTACAAGGTATCAAACAGTGGGACAGTTTTAATGAAATTGTTCGTCATATTATTTCTTACGCTAGCATTATTATTGGTAATAAAGATGAACAAACAGCCTTCAATGAAACAGTCCATTCATTGCAGCCTTCTCAACAAATATCGCAGATAAGTATCACAACAAAAGGAGCGGATGGAGCTGAAATTTATCAACCTGGCCAATTACCTTATTCTGTTCCTGCAATCGTGCCAAAAATGTTTGTTAGCTCAGCAGGTGCTGGCGATGCTTTTATTGCAGGTTTTTTACTGAGCCGATCAAAAGGTATGGGTATAAAGAAAAGTATGCATCATGCTGTACTAACAGCAACGGCTATTTTGGAAGAAACAGGCGCACGTCCTACACATTCCCTTTCATACTTATTTCCAACTACTGCAAAAATATTAAAGGAAAATAACATGGGATTATTTAGTCAAAAAATTGAATCGAGTGCTGATATTCGCGCTGAGATTATGGCAAAAACTTCATTTAGCCAAGGATCAAATACAGCCAAAAGATTAAGAGCGCATGCTCCCAGCAAATTAACAAACAACTAACCTTCATTGCTGACCGTCATCGTTGCTAGTTTGGCAAAAGGACACAATTAAATGGAACAACATATATTAGTATTATTATCTTATAGCTTGCTGTATTTAACCGTTATTTCACTTTGGATCCCCAAAAGAACAGGAATTCAAATTTGGCATGTTCTTCTTATTGCCTCAATCCTATTCGGATTATTTAGCCAGCAGATCAAACCCATTAGCATAATTCCTATTGTTTTATTACCACTAGCTATTATCTACGAACTAAAAAAAACAATTAGCTTTGGAATAAGGGTTGTCTTGTTTATTTTGGTACTGTTACTTTGTGTGGGACTTGGTGCTCATTTATTCCCAGGATTCTACAATCTTAAAGTGCTTAATCAAGTTTATATCAGTAAAAATGCTATCCCATTCACGATGTATCTTAATTTTGATAAAGCATTAATTGGCATTTTTATACTTGGCCTTAGTCACCAACTTATTACCAGTAAAAAAGACTGGGTAAATCTCTTTAAACATACAATACCTTTAATGACTAGCATCATATTTATAGTTATTATATTTGCCATTCTTCTAGGTTTTATTCGCTTTGATCCTAAACTACCAAATAATCTACCCATTTGGATAATCACAAATCTTCTTTTTGTTAGTGCGGCAGAAGAAGCTTTCTTTAGGGGTTTTCTACAGAAAAATTTATCGCAGGCAATGAAAAAAATTAACTATGGAAATTATATAGCAATCTTATGCGTGTCAATACTATTTGGAATCGTCCATTATGCTGGCGGCATAAAATATATATTATTAGCGACTATTTCTGGATTGGGCTACGGCTTTGTATATGATCGAACTAAGCATATTGAATCAAGTATCATTACTCATTTCAGTTTAAATTTAACTCACTTTTTATTATTCACTTATCCCATGTTGGCTAGTGCACTGTGAGGTATAAGAAATACATGAAAAAATCCATCAAAAATAAATTTGTTGTTCCTTTGCCTTTATTTGACTCATTGGAATATTTTGAAAAATACAATATACCGAACTATAAAACAATAAACACTGCTGATTTCAAGCAAGCACATTCATTTTTGAAAAGTTACAACGGTAGTCTTGGAACATTCAATTCTTATCGTCGAGAGATTGAACGACTACTACATTGGACTTGGACGATTGCAAAAAAATCTATTAAAGATTTAAAAAGAGATGACATAGAAAATTTCATTAGATTTTGTCAAAAGCCTCCTAAATCTTGGATTGGGATTAGAAAGGCAACGCGATTCTTTGACAAGGATGGAACCCGTCACCCAAATTCCGAATGGCGACCATTTGTTGTCACAATTTCAAAGGCAGCGCATCGCAAAGGAAAAAATTCAGATATCAATCAATTCGAATTATCGCAAGGTGCTGTCAAAGAAACATTTGCAATTCTAAGTACATTCTTCAATTATCTTTTACAAGGAGAATATGTATTCATGAACCCTGTTGCTCTTATAAGGCAAAAAAGTAAATTTATACGTAAGCAACAAAATCAGACACAAATTCGCCGTTTAACACCATTACAGTGGGAATATGTCCTTGAAATGGCCATGCAGATGGCAACAACTAATCCTGATAAACATGAACGAACTTTATTTATCATGACAGCACTTTATTCAATGTATTTAAGAATTTCGGAATTAGCAGCGAGCGATCGTTGGGTGCCGCAAATGAAACATTTTTATCGTGATCATGATGGGAATTGGTGGTTTAAAACAGTAAGCAAAGGCAATAAAGAAAGGCAAATTGCTGTTAGTAATTCCATGTTAAGTGCTTTAAAAAGATATCGTAAATATTTAGGGCTATCTGCCCTACCCTCAGCTGCTGATAAAACACCTCTACTATCAAAAATAAACGGTAAAGGCTCAATAACTAGTACGACTTATATACGAGAAATCGTTCAGCTTTGTTTTGATGAAGCTGTTAAAAAACTAGAGGAAGATAGTCATCTTGAAGAAGCAGAATCTTTAAATGAGGCAACTGTGCACTGGTTGCGACATACGGGTATTTCTGAAGACGTCAAACGTAGACCGCGTGAACATGTTCGTGATGACGCTGGCCATAGTTCAAGTGCTACCACTGATAAATATATTGATGTACAACTAAGAGAAAGGCACCGATCTGCTAAAAATAAACCTATACTGATCGATACCTAATTTTCTACGAAACTTTTGGACCGCTTATGCAGTTGGAGCCCATGTACCGCAAATGGTATTGAGCCATACAAATATTTTTGTACGATGTTGCATCAAATCCGTCTGTGCAAAGCAGAAGATGATTACCGTAAACTGCTGCCGCAGTTGATTAAATTTTAATTGGGATCGGTTTAGTTCTGTATACGTTTAAATTAAAAAAGGAAATAGAAATAAAAGTAAAATTAGCTGCACCCTCGCGAAAACGAAGATGCAGCTTTTAGTTGATGAAAAAATTAATTCTTATTGGCTTGCGCTGGCTGAACTGTTTGAGGCCTCTTTGCAGGAGATGTTTTTTGCAGCTTAGGGCCTGCGCATAAATAACTTATGCAAGTTTTAGTAGAGATATGCTAGTATAACGTCCATGAAAAACATGGATGTTATTAAAAAATTTAGAAAAAAATATAATTTAGTTTCATCACATTTGAACGAAAAAACTCGTCGCATATGGGCTGCAACCGAAGCAAAAATTTATGGTT
>Ga0206865_1301_pt1 | contig 10042 bp, 1 predicted proteins | sample Alteio_BWOrgCont_39_FD_152628 | JGI IMG/M metagenome (GOLD analysis project Ga0206865, IMG submission 152628) | Enriched cells from forest soil in Barre Woods Harvard Forest LTER site, Petersham, Massachusetts, United States -... | ecosystem: Environmental > Terrestrial > Soil > Temperate forest > O...
GGACCCATAACGTTAGGCGGAGGCTTTAGCTTCCTGCAACCGTTTGATGTGGCAGTAGATAACAAAGGCAATGTATATGTGGCCGATCGCGGTAACAATGCGGTAGAAGAAATACCGGTTGGCGGCGGCGCAACATTCACCATAGGATCTGGTTTTGCGACTCCGACAGGTGTAGCTGCAGATGCTTATGGAAATGTTTATGTTGCTGACAATGGACACAGTGCCATTAAAATGATCCCGGCCGGAAACGGTGCGCCGGTTACTTTAGGTTCCGGTTTTTCCAATCCGTTCACGGTATCGGTTGATGGATCGGGCAATGTATTTGTGGCCGACTATGGCAACAAACTGGTAAAAGAAATTCCTGTAGATGGAAGTCCGATCACAACGTTGGGCTCAGGCTACAGTTTTATATTCGGTACCGCGGTTGATATGTATAATAATGTTTATGTAACCGATTATGGTCACAATGCAGTAAAGAAGATTCAACCTACTGGTGGCTACTACATCAATCCTGCACTACCACTTGGTTTAAGCTTTAATAATACCACCGGCGTCATCAGTGGTACGCCATTGGTAGCCAGCCCATCAACTGATTATGTCATTACCGCGTATAATCAATATGGCGGCAATTCTACTACAATAAATATTACCGTTAACAGCGTCGTCATGAGTTACGGCAATCCAAAAACCTATACCGCCGGAACCGCCATCAATACGCTAACTCCCAGTGGAAGCGGCGGCGCAGCGGCACCAGGCTACAGCGTGAACACTTCTACGCTGGGTTCGGGCTTTAACATCCCTGCAGGGGTTGCAGTGGACGCAAAAGGAAACGTGTTTATTGGCGATCAAAATAATAATGCGGTAAAAGAAATCCCCGGCGGTACTGGTACCCCCATCATCATCGCCACAGGCTTTTCTACTCCTGATGGTATAGCGATAGATGCCCAGGGCAATATATTTGTAGCCGACGACGGCAATAACCTGGTTAAGGAAATACCTTACAGTAATGGCTTTTATGGCACGCCTGTAGTAATAGGCGCTGGTTTTAGTTTCTTACAGCCATTTGATGTAGCAGTAGATACCAAGGGCAATGTTTATGTAGCCGATCGCGGCAACAATGCGGTAGAGGAAATACCGGTGGGCGGTGGCGCAACATTTGCTATCGGATCAGGTTTTACAACGCCGACAGGTGTAGCTGTGGATGCTTACGGAAACGTTTATGTGGCCGACAACGGCAATAGCGCAATTAAAGAAATACCGGTGGGAGGAGGTGCCCCAATAACCCTGGGGTCCGGTTTTGCTAATCCATTCACCGTATCGGTAGACGGGTCTGGGAACCTATTTGTGGCTGACTATGGCAACAAACTGGTAAAAGAGATACCTATCAATGGTGGCCCGATCACTACATTAGGTTCCGGCTATAGCTTTATATTTGGTACCGCAGTTGACCTTTACAACAATGTTTATGTAACAGATTACGGCCACAATGCGGTAAAGAAGATTCAGCCTACCGGAGGCTACTACATCAATCCGGCATTACCGTTAGGTTTAAGCTTTAATAACACTACCGGTACTATCAGCGGCACGCCGTTAGTGGCATCGCCTACTACCACCTATACCATTACAGCGTATAACGCATACGGAGGCAATTCTACAACATTAACCATTACAGTGAATGCTGTAAAGATGACCTATCCGGGTCCTAAAACTTATGTTACAGGAACAGCAATCACCCCGCTGGTACCAACAGGTGGCGGAGCAGCAGCGCCGGGTTATAGCGCTAACACTACAACGCTTGGTTCGGGCTTTAATATACCGGCGGGCGTAGCAGTTGACGCTGCCGGCAATGTATACATCGGCGACCAAAACAATAACGCCGTGAAGGAGATACCGGGTGGAACAGGCACACCCATCACCATTGCCAGCGGGTTTTCCACTCCGGATGGTGTAGCGATAGATGCAGCCGGCAATATATATGTAGCGAATGACGGCGGTAACACCGTTGTCGAAATTCTTGCCAACGGCGGCGGCAATGTTACTTTAGGCTCCGGTTTTTTACAACCATTTGATGTTGCGGTAGATACCAAAGGCAATGTTTATGTTGCCGACCGCGGCAACAATGCGGTAAAAGAAATACCGGTTGGTAACGGACCTGTAATTACTTTGGGTTCGGGCTTTGTAACCCCAACAGGGGTGGCTGTTGACGCCTATGGAAATGTTTACGTGGCCGATAATGGCAACAGCGCAGTGAAAATGATCCCGGCAGGTAACGGCACACCAGTTACCTTAGGTTCCGGTTTTGCCAATCCGTTCACCGTAGCGGTAGACGGTTCGGGGAACGTATTTGTGGCTGATTATGGTAACAAACTGGTAAAAGAGATACCGATAAACGGAGGCCCGATATTAACATTAGGTTCGGGCTACAGTTTTATCTTTGGTTCTGCTGTTGACCAATACAACAACGTTTATGTGACCGATTATGGCCACAATGCCGTAAAGAAAATTAAGCCTATCGGCGGTTACTACATCAACCCGGCATTACCCCTGGGTATGAGTTTTAACAATACCACCGGTGCTATCAGCGGCACACCGTCAGTGGGTAGCCCGGTAACAACTTATACCGTTACCGCTTATAATGCGTATGGCGGCAACTCCACAACGGTTAACATTGGTGTAACCCCTAATGCATACCTTTCCAACCTGGCCTTAAGTAACGGTACTTTGAGCCCGGCATTTGCACAAGCTACTTTAAGCTACACAGCAACTGTGGGCAATGGAGTTAACGCGATTACCCTAACGCCTACCGCAGCGGACGCTGCTGCGACGATTTTGGTTAACGGCACCCAGATAGTATCCGGCACGGCCACGCCAAGTTTGCCTTTAAATGTCGGCCCAAATACCATCAATATAGAGGTGATTGGAAAAGATGGTGTCACTATCAGCAATTATACACTTGTGGTGACCGAGGCGAAATCAAGCAATGCAAACCTGGCTATGCTTAAGCCAACACCGGGCCCTTTATCACCAACGTTTGCGCAGGGCACACTCAACTATACCGAAACTGTTAACTACGCGGTTACATCTATGACTATTACGCCTACAACCGTTAGTGCGTTTGCAACCATAACCGTAAACGGAACTGCCGTAAGTTCGGGTTCTGCTTCCGGCCCCATTCTTTTAGATGTAGGATCCAACATAATCAATACGGTTGTAACAGCCCAGGACGGCGTAACCACTAAAACCTATACACTTACGGTAACCCGTTCAGCGGCGTTAAAAAATGCACAACTTTCGGGGCTGACACTGAGTAATTCGACACTGAGCCCTGCTTTTGCGCCCGGCACCACAACCTACACGTCATCAATAGCCAATGGCGTGCCTTATCTGACGGTAACACCAACCACGGCTGATGTTAACGCTACTGTAACTGTAAACGGCGTGCCGGTAGCTTCCGGAAGTTCATCACAGAATTTGCCGCTCGCTGTCGGCCAAAATAATATAATCGTTGTAGTGACCGCGCAGGATGGCACCTCGCAAAAAACCTATGCCATTGTTGCCACCGAAGCTGCATCTACAAATGCATATCTTTCTGGTGTATCAGTGAGTAATGGATCTTTGAATCCGGCTTTCAGTTCGTTAACAGGTAGTTATACGGTTAACGTAGGCGCTGGCCTTGCATCAATGACGATAACACCGGTAGCGGCCGATCCGACTGCCACAATCACAGTTAACGGTACAACGGTTGCCTCAGGTAGCCAATCACAAAGCCTGCCCCTGGTGGTTGGCCTCAATACCATTACCATTGTTTCAACCGCACAGGATGGCGTAACAAAACAAACTTATACCATTACGGTAAACGAAGCCAAGTCAACCAATGCCAACCTATCATTGCTAAAACCGGGTACGGGTTCTATTTCGCCGGTCTTTTCGTCGGCCACAACCAGTTATACCGAAACTGTGAATTACGCGGTTTCGCAATTCACTGTTACTCCCACAACGGCTTTTGCCGGTGCAACGGTAACTGTTAACGGTGTAGCGGTAGTATCGGGCGCCCCATCCGGCAATATTGCGCTTGCTGTTGGCGCCAATGTAATCAATACTAAAGTAACCGCGCAGGACGGGGTGACTACCAAAACATATACTTTAACCGTAACCCGTTCGGCGGCGTTAAAAAATGCACAACTTTCGGCTCTTACATCAAGCGGAGGAGCGCTTAGCCCGGCGTTTGCTGGCACAACCACCAGTTATACACAATCAGTAGCAGGCATAGTATCGTCTATTACTGTAACGCCCACAACGGCCGACGTTAATGCTACGGTAAAAGTGAACGGTACTTCAGTAACATCCGGAACAGCATCAGGAAGCCTGCCATTAGCAGTTGGCCCCAATACCATTACTATTGTGGTAACCGCGCAGGATGTCAGCTCCACCAAAACATACACATTAACCGTAACCAGGGTAGCATCAACCGATGCCACACTTACCAGTATTAAGATGAGCAATGGCAGTGTATCGCCGGCTTTCGCCCCGGGTACAACCAGCTATACCGATGCGGTGGGCAACAGCGTTACGTCTATCACGGTTACACCAACGTTAACCGATACCAATGCCACCATTAAGGTAAATGGCTCAGCGGTAAAATCGGGTTCGGCTTCGCAAAGTATTCCATTGGTGGTTGGCCCTAATAATATCACCATAGCAGTTACGGCGCAGGACGGCGTTACCCAGCAAACTTATACTGTTGTAGTAACCGAGGCCCCGTCAACCAATGCTAACCTTTCGTCGCTGGTTCCTAACACAGGCTCTATTTCGCCCGTGTTTTCACCTACAACAATCAATTACACCGAAACCGTAGGCAATAACGTTGCAGGAATAAAAGTTACACCTACAACCGCAGTAAGCAGTGCAACCATAAAAGTAAACGGAATTACTGTAGCATCAGGCGCATTATCGCAGTCAATTCCGCTGGCAGTAGGCTCCAATAAAGTTACTACCATAGTAACAGCACAAAGCGGCGCCACTAAAACCTACACCCTTACCGTAACACGGGCAGCTGGTCCTGAAGCTGACTATGATCCGGGCATTATAGCAAGCAAGCCGGCAGTAGTAGGGCCAACACTCGCCGATGACGGCATAGTTGTTCACCAGGGTATTACGCCCAACGGCGATGGCATAAACGATGTTCTGCAGATAGAAAACATCAGCCAGTACCCGGATAATAAGGTATCCATTATTAACCGCAACGGCCAATTGGTTTATGAAGCCGCCGGTTACGATAACACCACAAGGGTGTTTGACGGCCACAGCAACAAAAACGGGCAGATGCAACTACCGGGGACCTATTATTACCAGTTGGATTATACCGTAAACGGTACCATCAAACATAAAACCGGGTATTTGGTGCTGAAGTATTAGAGTTGGAGATTAGAGATTAGGAAAAGAACAAACTAATCTCTAACCTCTAATTAACCAGTCTCTAATCTCTAATTAACTAATCTCCACAAGGGTTTACACAAAGTTTCCACTTTTTAAATTACAGGTAATTAATTAACTGTAAATCAGTATATTAAAAAACAGCTGGGTTTACACTATAGCGCATTTTCTGCCCTTGTTGGTGTTGTCACCAGGTGTCGGGGAGATTTGTTTTTCCCTCTTTCCGGCCCCGCCGGAGAGAGGGATATCGGGCAAAGTCCCGTACATACGGGATCAGGGTGAGTCAACTCTGCGCGCAGCTTTTCAGGAAATTACAATGTTCCAGTGTTCCATGTTCCACACACCACTATTTTTGGAACGCCTCATTATTAGCCGTTTATGGCTCCTTTTTTGCCAAAAACCCGTACCTGTACTGACAAAATAGCGCCACCAAATTATTCGGGAATATTATTTAGGGGCATCGCCGCGAATACGCCAACAACATAACAGGTAAAAAGCTATCCCCGAAAAATACAAACCAATTGGTATTTTTTGCACCACCTTTATTTAAGTAGCTTTACTCAGTAATCAACCTGGTGGCATTGCCGGCAAAACCCTTATGATGATGTTTTTTGCAGTTTTGGGGGCATACGCCCAGGCACCTCATATAAGTTACGCCAGCCCGCAAATGTATAACCCGTTTGTGCCCATAACGCCACTTTCGCCAGCGAATACAGGTGGGCAAATCCCGGGCACAAATCCTATTACGTTGGGAGACGTTGCTAATGATATACATGGGATAGCAGTGGATACTTCCGGAACAATCTATGTCGCAGAATATAACAGTACAAGTATCACCGAATTAAAGAATAATACTTTTGTAACGTTAGGTTCAACCTTTTTGCACCCAACCGGGGTTGCGGTTGATGCTGCGGGAAATGTTTTTGTTGCAGATGCAGGACACAATTGTGTCAAAGAAATACCGGCAGGTTCCAAAAATATCAATATATTATTTTCAATAACGGGCGTAAATGGTATTGCTGTAGATGCGGCAGACAACGTGTATGTAACAAACGGTATGGGTGTTACAGAAGTGTCTGCAGGAAGTACTACCCAGCATCCACTTGCCAGCGGTGATGAGTTCGGCGTTGCTGTAGACCCAGCAGGCAATGTTTATTGGTGCGATCTGGGTGCTCGGGAAGTCTATGAAAGGGTAGCCGCAACCGGTAAAGTCATTCCGCTGGCGAGCGGCAGTACCGTGCTGAACGGTATCGCCGTGGATGCAATTGGTGACGTTTATTATTCACAGAAAGGCTCGGTTATTTTAGAAATCCCTTCAGGCGGCGGGCAGCCCTTTACTGCGGTCAGCGGTTTAAGCGGCGCGGGCTGCATTGCCGTGGACAAAAACGGCAATCTTTTTACCGAAAGTGGTAGCAACAGCGTTATTGAAGTACCGTATGGTTTTTATAGTATTTCACCGGCTTTGCCGCGAGGTCTCAATCTTGACCATAAAACAGGTATTATTTCCGGGACGCCGTTATCGTTAAAAGCCGCTACCAATTACACCATCACAGGCGCAAATGCCACCGGCAGCAGTACCACCACGGTGAATATCGCCGTCAGTGCCGCTGCAATACCTAATATCAGTTATAGCGGCTCCCAAACGTTTTACCTGAATAAACCCGGCTCGATAAGCCCGGTTAATACAGGCGGCGCTGTGCCGCCGCAATATCCTTTTACGTTAGTGTCAGGACTGGATAGTCAGCCCATACGCGGCATTGCATTGGATGGAGGGGGAAATATGTATGTAGCATTTTACAATAGCTCCGCCATTTACAAATATCCTCCTGGCGGGGGTGCCCCTACTTTGCTTGGTTCCGGCTTTAGCGAGATTTCGGGCGTGGCTATTGACGCTTCCGGCAACGTATTTGTTGCCGACAATGGTAATAAAGTAATTAAAGAAATATTGGCCTCCAACGGAAGCGTGGTTACCTATGCATCGGGCTTTAACGCGCCGCAGGGTATTGCTATTGATGCTGCAGGTAACCTTTACGTGAGCGACCACAACAAAAATGTGCTTTATAAAGTTCCCCCCGGCGGCGGTACGCCAGTCCAGTTAGCCAGTGGCCTGAATGCGCCGACAGGCATTGCTGTAGATGCCTCAGGTAATGTTTACGTTGCCAATACCAACGGTAATAATATAAAAGAGCTACGTGCGGGGACAAGCAGTTTTATTATACTGGCTACTAATTTTAATGCACCGTACAATGTAGCTATTGACGCGGCAGGCAATGTGTTTGTAGCCGATGAAGGCGAGGGCCTGGTAAAAAGAATACCCGTGGGCAGCGCAACAGCGCAAACCATATTAACGGATATGAAATTTACGCAGCCCGGCGCAATCTGTTTGGATGCAAGCACTAATATTTACGTAGCCGATTGGTCGAAAGGCGCTATTTACGAAATCAATCCTGGCTATTTTATCAATCCAAGCCTGCCGGCAGGTTTAAATATTGATGAAAGCACCGGCATTATCAGCGGCACGCCGCAGGTAAAAAACACCGCGCCCAGCTATACCATTACCGCCTACAATTCGGGCGGTACCGGTACGGCCACGCTAAACCTTAAAATAGTAAACGGTACCAATACCAGTTTGTCCGGGTTAAGCATCAGCAGCGGCTCTTTTATACCCGCTTTTACAACAGCTACCACCAATTACAATGTTTATGTGGGCAACGCAACGGCTTCCGTTAGTTTTACACCCACCACATCCGATGGTACAGCAACGGTAACCGTTAACGGCACAACCGTAGCCTCCGGTACGGCTTCGCCTGCGGTGGCACTGTCGCCAGGCGACAATACCATACATATAGCCGTGGATGACAACAACGGCACAACCGAAACCAATTATACCGTTACCGTTCACCGGGGCACGGCTACCAATGCCAACCTGCAAACCTTAAAGTTAAGCCGGGGCACGCTGTCGCCTGCTTTCAATATTAACACCACCGGCTACACCGCAGGTGTAGCAAATGGCGTATCGTCCCTTACAGTAACACCAACTACAGCCGTTACAGGCGCCACCGTAACGGTAAATGGTACAGCGGTAACATCCGGAAGCCCATCGGGCGCCATAGCATTAAGCGTGGGCGCCAATACTATTAACATAACCGTAACCGCAACAGATGGTACCACCACCAAAACCTATACAGTAACGGTAACCGAGGCTGCAGCAACGAATGATAACCTGTCCGCATTAAAATCCAGCAGGGGGGTATTGTCGCCTGCATTTAACACCAATACCACCAGCTACACCGCCAGCGTAGTAAACGGCGTAGGGTCAACCATTATAACCCCCACCAGCGCGGTAGGCACCTCAAGCATCACCGTAAACGGCGCAGCGGTAGCATCAGGAACACCGTCAAACCCCATCGCCTTAGGCGTAGGCGCTAATACCATCACAACCATAGTCACCGCACAGGATGGCGTCACCACCAAAACCTATACCCTTACCATCAACAGGGGATCCCTCGGCTCAATAGCTATCCCGAATGATGAATCGATCAGCGCTAACAAACCAATAGAAGACATGTCCATAGCAAATGACGGCATTACCGTTCATCAAGGCATATCACCCAACGGCGATGGCATAAATGATTACCTAATTATAGACGGCATAAACAATTACCCGGACAATAAACTGCAGACCATGAACCGCAACGGTGCGCTGGTTTACGAGGCCAAAGGCTATGATAATGCCTCCAAAACATTTGACGGGCACAGCAACAAAAACGGGCAGATGCAATTGCCGGGGACTTACTTTTACCAGTTGGAGTATACGGTTAAGGGCATCATCAAACATAAAACGGGGTATTTGGTGCTGAAGTATTGAGTGTAGTGATTAGAGGTTAGTTAATTAGAGATTAGTTAAAAAGAACGACTAATCTCTAATCTCTTCTATATAACCAAAGAATTTTTTACCATAGAGAGACCAAAGGAAAAACACCAGGAACACAAAGCTTTAATAATTTGCGATTTTTTTCTCTGTGTTTCTCCGTGCATTCTCGGCGAGCTCCGCGGTTAAATTTTTTTTATTCGTTATTTTGACCAAAGCATCAGGCATTTATTATAGGCTAATCTCTAATCTACTCCCGGCAGCTATCAGGACCGGAAGATAAAAATCGACATAACAAAGAAACCTCCAATCGGTGAAATCAAAATAGTCCGAAAGACGGGGAGTCCGGAAGTCCGAAAGATTAAAATCGATATAACAAAAGAACAAAAATCGATGAAATGAGAATTGTCCGAAAGACCGAAAGTCCGGAAGATTAAAATCGACATAAAAAAGAAAACCTCCAATCGGTGAATTCAATCTTCAATCGGTGCAATCGAAAAAGATAAAATCGGTGAAATGAGAATAGTCCGAAAGACCGAAAGTCCGGAAGTCCGGAAGTCCGAAAGATTAAAATCGACATAACAAAAAAAAACCTCCAATCGGTGAAATCAATCTTCAATCGGTGAAACTGAGCGTAGCGACCTCATGAACGCCGCTAAAAAATGAACACTGGTGAATAATTCAGAAAAATAAAAAAACAAAACTTACCCCAAATCTCTAATCACAAATCCCTACCTT
>Ga0206865_1302_pt1 | contig 10001 bp, 7 predicted proteins | sample Alteio_BWOrgCont_39_FD_152628 | JGI IMG/M metagenome (GOLD analysis project Ga0206865, IMG submission 152628) | Enriched cells from forest soil in Barre Woods Harvard Forest LTER site, Petersham, Massachusetts, United States -... | ecosystem: Environmental > Terrestrial > Soil > Temperate forest > O...
TTGGCGCGCAAACATATTCTGATATTTATGATTTCCAGGATACTCCCGACGGTGCCACTCCGGATGCGGGACTGGTCGCATCAGGCGGCATGTTGTATGGAGCGACAGAATCGGGCGGCACAAATAATGTCGGCACCATTTTTTCCCTCACTGACGATGGCTCGGTCCTGACCGTCCTTCATACCTTTCATGGGGCAGCGGATGGCAGCTCGCCCTTCAACAGATTGCTTCTTTCCGGCAACACATTGTACGGCGTTTGTGTCGGCGGCGGCGCCAATAGCGCAGGAACCGTTTTCAGGGTCAATACCGACGGCACCGATTTCACCAATCTTCATAATTTTACAGCCATTAATGATAGTGGCCCACAAGGGCTTGGCGGAAATGGCGAAGGTTCAAATGGTGACGGCGCCGTTCCCCATACGACGCTGGTATTATCCGGCACCAATCTATTTGGCGTGGCGTATGAAGGCGGAGCCAACGGCAACGGGACGATTTTCCGGGTCTCCACCGATGGTTCGAGTTCCGGTGTTATCCATACTTTTTCAGCGGCTCCCACTACCTTTGGTACTACCAATACTGACGGGGGGTTCCCGGAGGGAAATCTGGTGTTGATCAACAACGTTCTCTACGGAACAACATCGGCGGGCGGTAGCCAGGGTGATGGGACCGTCTATGCCGCCGCCGCCGATAGTTCAACCTTTACCACCCTGCATCATTTTGGAACAACCCCTTCCGGCGCGCCTTTCTCAGGCGATGGCATGGTGCCCGTTTGTGGAATGGTGTTGTCGGGGACCAATTTGTTTGGGACCGCGCAGGAAGGCGGGACCTTCAGTGATGGAACGATATTCAAGATCAGCACCAATGGCGCGGGTTACGCCACATTTTACAGTTTTACCAACGGCGTTTCCAGCGGCAAGTTGCCGACGAGCGGTTTGACCCTGTTGGGCACAAACCTGTTTGGGACCACTTATCAGGGTGGAGCCTATTCTTCGGGAACAATCTTTGGCATCTCCACCTCCAGCGCCAATACGTTCTCCAATTATTATAATTTTGCGATTCTCATCAACAACGGAAGCCCCGACCCTGCCAATTCCGGAGGCGCGGGGCCTTATGGCGGCCTGGCTTTTTCGGGCAGTAGCCTTTACGGGGCCGCCGCAGAAGGCGGCGCCTATGGTTATGGCGCCGTCTTTCAATTCACCGTGCCTTCCCAAATCCTGTCGTCTATCCCGCCGCAACTCCAGACGGATGTGCAGACGCCGTTTTATGCTTATATCGGCGGCTCCACTTCCAATTCCGTCTCTGTCACCGGCTCGAATCTTGGTTATCACTGGCAGTTCAATGGCACAAACCTGACGGATGGCGCGAACATCACCGGTTCCCAAACCAATGTCCTGACCTTGTCCGATGTGCAGACCGGTGAAGCCGGAAACTATCAAGTCGTCATCACCAACGCCGCCGGTTCGATCACCAGCAGCGTGGCGGCATTGACAGTGGTCGGCGGTTATCCGGTCGGTTTCGTTTCTTCCGGCTTTGGCTGGACCGGCAACCAGTCGGGCACCTTCACAACCTCGATCTTTTCGGGAAATGTGCTGGCCCTGACAGATGGCGGCAGCTCACAAGCGCGGAGCTACTTTTTCGATGTCCCGGAATATATCGGTGGGTTTGAAGCGTCGTTCACCTATCAGGATGTGAACGAAGGCAGTGCGGATGGCGTGGCCTTTGTGATGCAGAATGATCCGCGCGGAACTGCCGCTTTGGGGTCTAATGGCGGCTATTTTGGAGTCGGCGGCACGAGCCCCATCACTCCGAGCGCCGAACTGGAGCTGAATCTATACAACGGAAACGGCGAAAATGCGGGTTATACCTTTTTGACCAATGGTCTTACCGGGATCAACGGCGGCAATGGTAATTATTATTCGACCGGCAGCGTCAATTTGGCCAGCGGCGACCCCATCAACGTCATGCTCTATTGCGCGATGGGACATTTGGCCCTGACCTTCACCGATACCGTGTCGCATGTGACGTTTAGCACCAACCTCTACGTCGGCAATCTTACCAACATCGTGGGTGGCGCGACGGCTTACATCGGGTTTACCGGTGGAGATGGCGGCAGCAGTTCCAGCCAGGCCATCTCCAATTTTTCGTTCACCAGCCTGCCGCCGGCGGGGATCAACATCAGTTCCAAAAATACGGTTATTTCGTGGCCGACATCGGTCACCGGCTACACCTTGGAGGAGAACACCAATCTGCTCACAGGCACCTGGGTGAACGTGACGAACCAGCAAACGGTCGTTAACGGACAAAACACCGTCACCGTGCCGATGACGACCAGTAACCAGTTTTATCGCCTGATCCTGCAGTAGAGCCGGCGTATACTGTTTTCAAATCTCATCCAAAGGCCGAATGCCAGTTCGGCCTTTTTTCTTTTTGCAACAAACTGAAGAATATTACGGCTCCTCAAGAACGCGATAGAAGCGCTGGCTGTTGGTGGCATTGCTGTCCTCAATGAACATTGAATCACCCGGAAAATTGGAGATGGTCGTGAGGGTGAACCAGTTGGAGGTTAGATTGGTGCTGGCTTGAACGGTATAGTTGAATCCCTCCGAACCGGTCAAATTGAAGCCGAATTCCGTCGATGAAATGTGTTCAATCTGACTCAGGAGCGGCGTGCCGATGGGATAAACGGTGATGTTGACGACGGGATTGGCCGGCGGAATGGTCACCACGTGATTAGACGCCGGGTCGTAATATCCCTGATCTTCCAGAGTGTCGCTACCACCGTTATTATTGGCATTCACATACCACTGGCCATTGATGGCCCCGAAGGAATAATAACCGTTGGTATCGGTATCCGGAAAAGACGTCACAAATTGGTTGCCGTCGATGGTCGCACTGCCACCGACGCTGACACTGGAAACAGGAATCCCCTGGTTGTTCAACAAATGGCCGGAAATGGTCGCAGTGATGGGCAAGCCGATGAGGTTTTGAAGGGAGGCCTGGCCGTTGGTCAGAACAATATTTTCAGCCTGGTCAAAGATATAATCAGCGTACGCATCGGCGGTGATGCTGTCCTTGACGTTCGGCGAACAATACCAGGCAGAATCATTCGTACCGAGGACATTGGTATCCTCCAGGGCAACGTCAGCGTAATCCCCATTGGCATCGGTGTAACTCTTGCCATGCAAGATTGCATTTTGGTCGTTGCACACAATGGTCATATTTGGAACTGGCAGATTATTAATGGTAAGCTGCCCGTAAAAGAGGGCGTTGCCCTTGTACAAGCCGATATCGGCGTTGGCCACATCACCGAGCGTGGCATTGACCGTGAGTGAGTTGCCTTGCAGGGTGACATAACCGCGACGTGACAGGCGCTCCGGATCGATTTGGATTTTCCAATTGTTCGAGGCGACTTCGGCGGTGTAGTTGCCGTTCGTATCGGTAAAAGCGACCTCAAACAGACTGCCCGACTGGATCTGCATGAACACGCCGCCGAGGGCGCTGCTGCTGGATGCGTCGTAAACCTGTCCCGAAATGGCGACCGTTCCGTTGGTCACCGACAAGTCATTGGTTGCCGACACCCCATTGGTGAGTGTCACCACCGGCAGAAGGCTTTGGTCTGCATAAAATCCCGGGAACGCAGGCATTACCGCGTAAGTGCCCGGATTGAGCGTGAGAAAATAATGGCCGGAACTGTCCGCGATGGCCGAACCGGCATAATTCTGGTCCGGTTCCCCCAACGCCACAACGACGGCGTATGGCAGGGGAGTGATGCCATTGCTATAAACGGTGCCGCTGACGGATTGCCCCAGGGCCGCATTGGTCACGGCAAAGGTTGCCGTGACGGGTGTGAAGGCGCCGGATGGATTGCTGATGACGCGATAAATTCTCTGGCCGACGATATTTTCAAGGGTGGGCGCGAAACTCAGCGAGGCGGTGATCGCGCCGGTGGCGGAATTACTGTCGAAGGGCACACTGATGTTGGTGATACCGCCGATGATGCTGGCGCCGCCGTCCGTGAGATTGAACGCATCGATCAAGGGTTCGCCGGGATCAACGACCCCATTGCTGTTGAGGTCAAGATAGGTTTGCACCTTGACCTGCTCGCCATTGGTCAGGCCGGTGATATTCAACGTGATGACGCCGGCGTAGGTGTTACTGACCACCGAGGGGGTGACGGTGAAGGAAACGGCCGCGCGGCAGATGTTTGCGCCGCAAAAGCATGCGGCAAAAATCACGGACGAAATCATCAACGGTTTTGTGCAGATTCTCATGTCATCACTTTCTTTTTAAAAAATTAAACGTCTTCCAGAATAGCATCATCTTATCATAACTCCCCTTCGGAAACAAGGTTTAGATTTTTTGATTAACGATCAATAGCTTCTTCTTCCTGCGCACATTTCTCAATGACGACGTCCGGAAACGATTCGTTTTCGTTGGCAAGTTGTCACAAATTCGGACTTGCAGCCATTCGCGCCGTGGTTCAGCTTCGGGGGCGTTGGGAAGTAAGACTATTCCGCACCGCGAAATGATCGCGAGAAGTTGCGGTGTGAATTGATTAAACGCCATGTTTTGATGATATTTTCCCCAGCGGCAGTTTTTGTCCAGTGAACTGACCCTGGCTACAACCAAATGAAAAACATATCGTTGGAACAACTTACGGTCGAAACTTTTAGCCGGCTGTTGAATTTTCGGTTTCGGATTTACGCGGACACCGTCAAAACCCTGGAGGCGGAATTGACTGAAGTGACACGAGGCCATGCCGTGGCAAATACGAAAGGCGAATATTTTTCGCTGCTTTTTAATGTTCCGGGCCATCCCATTTTGCCGCAGGGTATTTATTGCTTCGAACTTGAAGAACTTGGACGTTTCGAGCTCTTCATCGTTCCCGTGGGACAGAATCAAAGCGGGACACAATATCAGGCTGTCTTCAACCGCCTGGTCAAATCGAGCTGACACCGGCAAGCCGCCGTTCCATTTCCTCGTAAAAACCAGTTTGGCCAATGATTGAAAACCCAAGCCGTTGATACCATGAAACCGGCCGCGTGTTTTTCAAAACGGAAAGCGTCACCGTCTTTTTTGACTGTTCCGCTTCCCGGCAAATGTGCTGCATTAACAGCGTGCCGATTCCCTGATTTCTAACTTCCGGCAGCAAGGCCAGGTCAACGACGCGAATCTCCATGTCTGTTCGGTCTATCACCATTCGTCCCATTTTTCCTTCATCACGGAGAATGATTGAGAATTCTGCCGCGGGAAACATCGTGCGGTAACCCTGTCGCATGGCCTTGAATTGCATGTCCAGGAATGCAGCGCGCATGTCGGCATTCCAGCCTGTCAAATCCAACTCCTCCTGCCGGGTGCTGGCATAAACCTTGAAGAGAAAGTCCTCATCGCCAGTTTGTTCCGGCCTGATGGTTATCCCTTTGTCTATGAAGGCATTCATTGAACGGATCATTTAATTCACGTAATTGTTACATCAAAAAATTTGACTGCGCAATAAGTTGAACTAGTTTAGCTAGAATGTTGACTCGGCGTGACTTTTTGAAAGGTTGTTCCACTTTGACATTGGCGGCAAGCCTCGCGCCGATTTCTCTTGTCCCAAAATCCTCCCGAACTGGGGATCTCTCGCTCGATCAAATCAGCTTTGACACTTTTTTGGGTCAACAGGGAACCATTTTTAGAGCATGGCCCGGATCCGCACCGGCGGTAAGATTAAAATTGATTGAAGTTCAGGAGTACCGGGTCAATTGCTCTCGAGCACATATGGCGGAAGATGCGGCAAATGAAAAGTTTTCACTGCTCTTCCGCGGCAGCGACAGTCGGAAATTGGAACAGAACACTTATGTTTTTGAGCATGATAACATCGGGCGTTTTTCCATGTTCATCGTTCCGCTTCGAGCGGGTAAAGATCAGCACAATTATTATCAGGCGATTTTCAACCGGTTGCCTTGTTGATATATGAGCGAACCTTACGTTGGAGAAATTAGAATTTTTGCCGGCAATTTCGCCCCCGCCGGCTGGATGTTCTGTAACGGCCAATTGCTGCCGATTTCAGAATACGAAACAGTTTTCAATCTGATTGGCACAACTTACGGCGGTGACGGGCAAACCACTTTCGCCCTGCCGGACCTGCGCGGTCGCGTTCCCGTTCATCAAGGCAGTAGTTTTGTCATTGGTCAATTTGGCGGCGCGGAAACGGTCACCTTGCTCACAAATCAAATCCCCTCTCACACGCATGTGGCACAGGCGAACGCCAACAGCGGCAGTTCCAACAATCCCGTGAACAATGTCTGGGCGAATTGGACGGGCAGCCAATTCAGCGATCAAGGGACTGATTCACAAATGAACGCCGGTGCGCTCGCTTCAGTTGGCGGCAATCAACCGCATGAAAATCGCATGCCGTATTTGGGACTTAGTTTCATTATTTCTCTCTTCGGCGTTTATCCCTCTCCAGATTAGCTATGGGAACCCCCTACCTTTCAGAAATCCGGATTGTTTCTTTCGCCTTTGCGCCCAAGGGCTGGGCGCTTTGCAACGGGCAGATATTGCCCATCAATCAAAATCAGGCCCTTTTTTCGCTTATAGGTACGACTTACGGTGGAGATGGGGAAACTAATTTTGCACTGCCAAATTTGCAGGGATGCACGCCGATTCATTTCGGCAACGGTTTCTCTCTGGGACAAATCGGCGGTGAATCCAATCACACTTTGATCATTTCTGAAATACCACAACACACACATTTGCCGGTGGTCAGTTCAAATCCGGCCAATCAAGGCTCTCCGCAAAGTAATTATTTTGCGAATGGAAACCAGCCGGCCTTCAATCCGAATCCGACCGGAGCATTGAATCCCTCAGTCGTCGGTTTCCTCGGGGGCGGTCTGGCGCATAACAATACACCGCCGTATTTGACTTTGAATTTTGTCATCGCCCTGCAGGGAATTTTCCCATCCCGAAGCTAATTTATTTATGTCCGACCAATTTGTCGCTGAAATCAGGATCGTTCCGTTCAATTTTGCTCCGGTTGACTGGGCATTCTGCGACGGCCAGATCATGGCTATTTCCCAAAACACGGCGCTGTTCTCGCTTTTGGGAACGACCTATGGCGGAGACGGCGTTACGAATTTTGCCCTGCCCAACCTTCAAGGCTCGGCGCCGCTTCATTTTGGCCAAGGCAACGGCTTGTCCAATTATGATCTCGGCCAGGTCGGCGGGGAAGTGAGTGTGACATTGACCCAGGCTCAATTGCCCTCGCACACGCATAGCGTATCAGTTAAGTCGCTTAATAATGTCGGCGGCGATGTGAACACCCCTGTTAATAATGTTCTGTCAAAAGCGCACATGGGCAAAACGCCAATGGATATGTATGCCGACGCTGTGGGGGGTAATCCATCGGCGATGAGTTCCGAGGCGATTACTACGGCCGGCGGTAATCTACCGCACAACAATATGCCTCCCTATTTGACTTTGAATTTTATCATCGCCCTACAGGGAATTTTCCCATCGAGAGGATAAATGACTTTGCTAAAAAACGTAGCGCTCCTGGTTATTTTGCTCGCCTGGTTGCCCATTCAACCATTGCTCGCGCAGGAAACGTACACTGTCAATACCAGAAGCGACACTCATGCCTCTAATCCCGCGATTTCGCCAAATGACAGCAACGGGAATATTTCCCTGCGCTCGGCAATAGAAGCAGCCAACGCCCAGGCGGGCGCCACCACAATTTTACTTCCGCACGGAGTTTATAATTTGACCCTGGGAGAACTGGATATCGCCCCCAACGGCGACGAGACAAACACCATCATTTCAACCGGGAGCGCTGCCAACTCCTTTGTCATTCAAACCGACAATTCAAACCGCGTCTTCAATATTGACGTTAATTCCGTCGGGGGCGCAAATGTCGCGCTTTCGGGCATTTCGATTCGCGACGGACATGATGAAGCGGATAATTTGGGTGGCGCAGGGATCCTGGCCGGCAGTATTACCAGCACACAACTCGATAATTTGGCCCTGACGAATTGCGTCTTCTTCAATAATAATTGCACCCCGCCAAACACAAATTACACCGCGCAACCCGGTGGTGGCATTCAAATGGCTGGCGGGAATTTGACGGTCATCGGCTGCACTTTTCAAAACAACTCGTCAGCCGCAAGCTTTGGAGGCGCCATTGCCTTCATTGCTCCGACCACAGTGCAGGGAGGCAGTGGTGGAACGTTGACGATCACCAATTCCACGTTCGAGAATAATAGCCTGACCAATACCAGTGGCAGCGGCCCGGACGGCGGTGGCGCCATTTATATCAACACAACTACCAACGCCATTCATAGCATCATCAGTTCGACCTTTTCCATTAATTCAACGCTTGGAACATATGTTGGCAACGTCGCCGGCGGCGCAATTTATCTGAATACTGGTACGTTGAATGTAAATGCTTCCACTTTTGTCAGCAATTCCGTCAGCGGCCCTCTTCAGGAAGGCGGCGCTATCTATGTGGATTCGGGATCGTTGAATATCGGTTTTTCCCGGCTTCTGGGCAACACTGGCGCGGGTGGCGGCAACGCGATTTTCAATCATACATCCAACGACGCGGCCACCAGCGCCGAAAATAATTGGTGGGTTGCCAATGCCGGGCCCGGTTTGGCCATTTCCGGATTCGGCGTTGACGCGTGGCTGGAATTAAACCTTTTCGCCATCCCCAATCCGGTCTTGATCAATAATTCCACGACACTTTTTGCGGCCTTTACCACCAATTCCGCCGGGGGGTACGTTCCACCCGCGAACCTGGGTCTGTTGATTGGAATGCCGGTTGTATTTGGCGGTGCCGTGGCGGGAACTATTTCGGGTGCGCAAACCACCATTCAAGGTTCTGGTGCGGCCACGGCAAATTTCACCGCCGGCAGTGCCGTTGGAATTGGCAGCGCGGATGTGACGGTGGATGACGTTACGGTGACGAATCAAATCATGATTGATGCCAACAACCTCAGTGTGCTGAATACCAACGACTCCGGTGCCGGCTCGCTTCGACAAGCCATTGCGGGTATTGCACCAGGTGGAACGATTACTTTTGATCCGGGCCTTGCCGGGCAGACAATTTATCTGACCAATGGGGAACTGTCAGTGACGCAGAATATGACCATCATCGGTCTGGGAGCCAATCAATTGACCATCAACGGCAACTTCAACGGTCGCGTCTTCGACATTGCGACGGACGTCACGAATTTGATTTCAGGGTTGACCATCGCCGACGGATTGGCGGATGACGCCATCCTGAATCCTGACTTGGGCGGCGGAATTTATAATGCAGGTTTTTTGACTTTGAGCAATTGCACCCTTTGTGATGATTTGGCCACCAATACCAGTTTTGGTTGGGGCGGCGGAATTTATAGCACAAATTCTTTGTTCATGGTCGGTTGCACGGTCGGGCCAAACAATGAAGCAGGTCTGGTGGGTGGTGGAATTTATACTCACTTTAACAGCATTTTACAGATGCTCAATTGTACGGTCGTCAGCAATACGTCGCCGTATGAAGTCGGCGGAGTCGTCGCGAACTCGGGCGCGCTGACCTTCCTGACCAACTGCACGATCAGCGGGAACTCCGACGGGACTTTGGCCGGTGGCTACGTTGGGGTCCAATCTCCGCAGTTGGAAAACACTATCATCGCCGGAAATGTCTCCAGCACGGGGCAGCCAGATATCTACACTTTTGGTTACACAGTTGTTTCAGTCGGCGACAATTTGATTGGAACTACCAACGGCACCACCGGCTGGCTTGCCACCGACCTGACCGGCAGCACCGGTTCTCCGCTCAATGCACGGCTCGGGTCCCTCGCTAATAACGGCGGACCGACCCTGACCTGCGCTTTGTTGATTTCGCCTAACAGTCCGGCCATTGGCGCCGGCGATATTTCCGGCGCCCCGCCGTTCGATCAACGCGGTCCCGGTTTTCCCCGCACTCGCAACAATACGATTGATATCGGCGCATATGAATTGATTCCGCCGACACTGAA
>Ga0206865_1303_pt1 | contig 9967 bp, 8 predicted proteins | sample Alteio_BWOrgCont_39_FD_152628 | JGI IMG/M metagenome (GOLD analysis project Ga0206865, IMG submission 152628) | Enriched cells from forest soil in Barre Woods Harvard Forest LTER site, Petersham, Massachusetts, United States -... | ecosystem: Environmental > Terrestrial > Soil > Temperate forest > O...
GATAAAAAACTTACACTAATTAATTCCTTCCAAATGGGTATCGCTTGACGGATTTCTTGCATTGCTCCAATAATGACATTTTGATTTAGTCCTAATCGCTCAACGGCAAAGTAGTTTAAGATATCATGCTTTCTTAAACTGTTCTTTTTTCCATTCAAAGGTAAAGCTATTTCTTCTTTAGAGTTACTTAAGGCTATGGTGGAATTGAGTAAATCATATACCGGTGACAAAAAGTTTTTATTATCCCGTGTAATCAGCGAGAAATTTTTTAAATGCATGTCTTCATTGCCAATAAGAAAATTAAATAGAGTGAGTTTAAATAATTTAACAAATTCAATTTTTGGGAAAGTACAAAAATCAGATACGACTTTAATCACTTTTTCCATTGAGCTGTCATACTTTGTATGTCTATCTTCACCCGAAAGTTGTGCAAAATCCTCTAGAGACAATTTTTTATTATGACCAATGCGATCAAATCGCTTAATAAAGTAGGTCATACTGTTGTCTTTTGAATAAATCAAGCCATGAACAGGGACTTCCAGGTCTATAGTTTTTGCTAATGACATAGTAATTGCTTCATTTTCCGGTAATTCAGGATAATGATTACTTTGTGGTTTGAAAATGAAATGACCATTTTGATCAACAATTTCAAAGCGTTCTTCTTTAATTTTTAACTGAGCACTTAATTTTGTTTGTATGCCTTGAATAGACATTTTCCCTACACGAGCTATTGCTTCCTGCCGTTGCTCGTCAGCGCTAAGTTCTAACGGTGTTAGGTTTTTTAACTGAGGAGAAAGTAGCCTCAACCCGCGATGTGAATAATTTTCTTGGTCAGTTATGATTTCGTAAGTAATAGGGCAACGTTTCATTCTATTCCCTCGATTGTTACGGCGCCAACTACATCGTGACCGACTTTTAATAATTGCCCAAAGTAATCATTTTTATCTAACTTAAATTTGCGCAATAAGGCTTCGAGCATAATACCTTCTGGCAGTACTCCTTCAAAGAAAGGAGGGAATTTATCAAATTCATAAATTTTATTAATTAATGGCATAGTGAGAGAAACAGGCGCATCCTTATAACTAATGTCATACGTAAATTTATATTTCCCATTTTCTAATTCCTCTAGTATTCCAGCTTTAACGCCATTTACTAGCACGTAGGCTTTTCTCATGCGTTATTCTCCGTTGTTAGCGCAAAAGGTGTTTCGAATTTCATTCGGATATTTAAAACATCTAACACCTTTAATAGGGTATTTAATTGCACTGTTTCTTTACCCTTTTCAATATCAAATATTACGGTTTTACCTACACCAGCTAATTTGGCTAATGCTTGTTGTGATAGGCCGCTCTGCTTTCGGCAATAATGTACTATCTTTGCAATTTCACTTGATTTCATATGGCACCATTGTAGGCATATATTACTGTTATAGCAGTAAATTAGATAAAAAAACAAGTTTATTTCTCAATTATTCGATAACTTTCTCTATATTTACCGCTACAACAGTAAATTATAAGTAATTTATTTAAATTTGGCTAATATTTGATTAAAACATTAAAATATTGCTGTTATAGCAGTATTTTTTGTAACTAATTTTTTTTATTATTTTTATAATATATTTATTTCACGTGTAGGCAGGGAGCACACTGAAAGTAATTAAACCAAGCCCGGACGCTTTCGATTAAGCACCTGTGGTGCGGGCCTTCAAATCTTCGCCATGGGCAGGACTTCCATTTTTAGAAATTTTATTCCTACCTGCCCAATAGATGATTACCGACTTCCGTTTACGGTAAATTTATTTAATCACGCCACATGCGATGCGTGCACCACCGCCGCCGAGTTTTTCAGGTTTGTCCGAATAATTATCGCCGCCTGCATGAATCATAAATGCATGCCCCATGATTTGTGATAATTTAAAGCGAGGTGCTAAGGTAGGCAGAGTAGCGGTGCCATCTTGATTGACAAGTAATACGGGGAGGTCGCCTAAATGACCTTGTTTATTGTAAGGTCCATCGTGAGCATCGCTTTTGTTTGGATCTAAGTGACCGCCTGCTGCCATGCCATTATTATCACATGAGGGATTGACATGGACATGAAAGCCGTGAATACCAGGAGGTAAATTGGTCAAATTAGGCGTTAACAATACGCCACAGAAAGAATCTTCCGCTTTAATTGTGCCTACGCTTTGACCTTGTCCGGTCGCACTCACTAAATAGATGGGAATCGTCACACTTGCATAAGCGAGATGGATACCAAATAAGGAAATAATACCAGCTGTCCAACATACGATTTTTTTTCCTTGCAACATGTTATCCTCCGTGAGTGATATAAGTTAGATTATGATATGCGTGAAAGCGTGGTTTGTATATACCCGAAACACTTCGGGTATAGGATATTGGCGACACCTATGTCAATTAGGGTGGAAATTGTTGATTTTCAGAGGCACTATGGAACATTATTTACTTGCGATTGATCAAGGCACAACGAATAGTCGGGCAATTATCTTTGATCGTGTTGGCAATCTCATTAGCCAGCATGAAATAGTTTTAAAACAATATTACCCCAATGATGGTTGGGTAGAACAAGATCCAGAAGAAATGTTTGATCATACTGTTGAATGTTGCCGTCAAGCGTTGAAAAAATCACATCTTTCTGTCAATGCAATTGCTGCAGTGGGTATTTCTAATCAACGTGAAACTACTATTATTTGGGATAGAATAACTGGTAAACCTGTTTATCCCGCCATTGTTTGGCAAGACCGTCGCACTAGCGATCTTTGTAAAAAATTATCGCATACTCCTCTCCAGCAAAAAATTTATCAAAAAACCGGATTATTATTTGATCCCTATTTTTCAGCAACGAAAATCATCTGGCTATTAAACTCTATTCCTGGTGTACGCGAGCGAGCAGAACGTGGTGAATTATTATTTGGTACCGTTGATACCTATTTGCTATGGAAGTTAACGCAGGGGAAAGCACACGCTACCGATGCGACGAATGCATCACGTACATTATTATTTAATATCCACACCCAACAATGGGATCAAGAAATTTTAAATGAATTAAGCATTCCTTCAGTTTTGTTGCCAACAGTGCTAGATAACACAGCTTATTTTGGTGACATGGATGATAGTATTTTAGGAAAAAAAATTGCTATTACAGGTATGGCAGGTGATCAACAAGCCGCAACCATAGGACAAGCTTGTTTTCAACCTGGCATGGTAAAAGCGACTTATGGCACGGGATGTTTCATGTTATTGAATACAGGATCTCATGTCATGCAATCAAATAATTGGCTGCTTTCCACCATCGCCTATCGTCTCAATAAAGAAGTGACATATGGATTAGAAGGAAGTATTTTTTCTGCCGGTGTCACCATTAAATGGTTACGTGACACATTAAAATTAATCCAAACCGCCACTGAAACAGAAACTATGGCTAGTAGGGTTGCTAATAATGGAGGGGTTTATTTAGTACCGGCATTCACTGGTTTAGGTGCTCCTTATTGGGATCCAGAAGCTCGTGGCGCAATACTCGGATTAACACGTAATAGTAGCCGTGAACATATTGTTCGTGCTGCACTGGAAAATGTGGGTTATCAAACGCGCGATCTACTTGAAGCAATGATGGCTGATTGCCAAGCGTCTATTAAAATATTACGGGTTGATGGTGGCATGGTGGCGAATGTATGGTTACTACAATTCATATCAGATATGCTTAATATTGAAGTGCATAAGCCTACTTGTATCGAAACTACTGCATTAGGCGCAGCTTTTTTAGCGGGCTTGCATATTGGTTTATATCAATCGTTAACAGATATTTCAGAAATGTGGCAAATGCAGGCAAAATTTTCTCCACAAATGTCTGTCACAGAAAGAGATTTATTGTATAAAAGTTGGAAGAAAGCTGTTAGCCGAGTGATTCAGTGATGAGTAACGGTTGCGCATTCACGGGTCGCTCCCCAGGTCCATCATCGCGAGGCCGCGAAGCGTTTGGCCGTGGCGATCCAGCTTTTATATACCCGAGTTTATGCGCGGTTTTGCAACACTACTAACAGGTGCGTCGGTGTTGTTCCTTATCCTAATCGTGTGTCACAGCTCGGGCTTCGTCCACATCTGCCACGCAGCCGACATTTGGTGTGGATTCAAGAGGGGGCTGATCTGTTACAATCGTGTAATCGTGGTAGTATTTTTTCCGCTTCTGGCCGTTTTTTTGGTTCTTGGCTCCAGCATTTTCGAATTAATGTCGCCATCTCTTGCGGGCAGTCTTTGGGAATAGCTTGCCGTTTCCCCTTTTTTATTTTCTCAAGAATTTCATCTTCAGTTTTATTTTCATACATTCGGTACCAAGTGGTGGACAGTTCAAAGAAAGTGATGCCAAGACTATAAATATCCGATTTTTTTGTATGTGGTTTTCCTTCCAAAACCTCAGGGGGAATGTATGGTTTAGTGCCAATAAATTCAAAGGATTTATCAACGTATTTAGCGGCGCCAAAATCACAAAGCTTGATTTCATTGTTATCACCCACTAACACATTCTCGAGCTTGATATCACGATGGATGATATTAAGACTATGCAAATAAGCAACACCCTGGGTGATGCCTGACATAATCAAGTAACGCACCTTCCATTCAACGCCTAGTGGATTTTTTTCCATAAAATCAACTAAATCCATAGGCATATATTCCATAAGGATATAATAAGTACTCATCCTATTATTAATGCAATATGCTTTAAGTTTTATTATGTTAGGTGCATCTTGTTCGGTCAGTTTTTCTAGGATACTTCTTTCTCGTTCGCATGCTGCTAACATTCCTCCATCGCAATCTATCCTCTTTGCCGCTACATCCTCATCATTCCATTTCACGTGAAAGACAGTGCCATAACCACCTGTTTGTATTTCATTAGCAATAGCGATGCATTTATTGAACTGAGCATAATCAATTTGATATGAACGTGATGCGGTTGATTTTATTTTTTCTGTGTTCACGTCCGTTTCTAAGCTAAGGATGATCTTCTCATCTTTGTCATTTAAATTGAGCGCTGTTCCAACAACAGCTTGGGAAGATGGTCTAAATGTGCGCATAATGAATGTAGAATCTTTACCGTCGGGTGTTTGTATTTTTTTTTTGCGAGTGCGATTATCCATAATTTTGCCCTTCATTGTAAATGAAAAAAATAAATAAGTGTTCACGCAGCGATGACACGGACGTCATTGCGAGCGAAGCGTGGCAATGACGTCCTGTTCCATCATGAACGACATCTCTAGAACGGTTACAAAAATAATTCTAATTTCCAAAAAAATACTGTGCTTAATTTTATATCGTTTTGAGTAAAAAAAGAAGCTCTCTCACCATGCGAGGCTTTCCTGTACTTTTTGCCACCGCTGAAGCATTAGCACCTCACGAATGAACATGGTAGTCATTGTCATGATATGTTAACTTATTAAAGGCTAAGAAATGCAAGGATGACTGTAGCGTGTCTGTTATTTATCGTTTTTTTATACCATTTTTGTTTTGTATCACCATAAATGGCTGTATGGTGGGCCCAAACTTTCATCCGCCTGCTTCTCCTCATGTTAGCGCTTATATGGAAACACCATTACCACACCAAACGGCACGCACGCCATCAGCAGGAAATTCGGGCAAGTCACAGACCTTGGTCAAGGGTGAAGATATTCCCGCTGATTGGTGGTATTTATTTCGCTCGCCCACTCTCAATAGGCTGATTATCGCAGGGATTGCTAATAACCCGAATTTAACTGCTGCTTATGCATCACTACGTGTAGCACAGGAAACATTAAATGCACAAATAGGCAATGCTCTTTTTCCTGCTTTTAATGGGGTTCTTTCTGGAGAACGACAGAAATTTTCAGATGCATCTCTAGGTGCCCCAGGGGCACGTATTTTCAATTTGTTTAATGCAACAGTAAATGTTTCTTATACATTAGATATATTGGGTGGTGCACGTCGTGAAATAGAAGCATTACGTGCACAAGTAGATTATCAACAATTCCAATTAATCGCCGCCTATCTCACCTTGACATCAAATATTGTGACAACTGCGGTGACGATTGCGTCACTTGATGCGCAAATCCAAGCGACACATGACTTGCTAAGGGCGCAAGCAGACCAACTAGCTATCTTGCGAAAACAACTTCACTTGGGTGGCGTATCTCGAGAAACAGTATTGACACAACAAACATTAGTTAACCAAACTCGTGCAACACTACCACCACTCGAAAAAAGTTTATCGCAATCACGCCATGCATTGGCTGTGCTGGTTGGCACTTTCCCTAATCAACCCCTTCCTGTGATCAAGCTGGAGGCTTTATATTTGCCAGCACGATTACCTGTCAGTTTGCCTTCCAATCTTGTGCGCCAGCGTCCAGATGTTCGGGCTTCAGAAGCATTACTACATGCAGCCACGGCGCAAATTGGTGTTGCCACGGCCAATTTATTTCCGCAATTTACTATCACTGGGAATTATGGCTGGCAAGCGATAATACCTTCTCAGCTGTTTACTACTAGCAGCAAAATCTGGTCATATACCGGACAACTTACCCAACCTATTTTTCATGGAGGAGCGCTTCTTGCGGAACGTCGACAAGCAATTGATGCTTATGATCAAGCTTGTGCGCAATATCGTCAAGTCGTGTTACAAGCATTTCAAAATGTAGCAGATACATTAAGAGCACTAGAGGCAGATGCTAGAGAATTGCGAGCACAAAAAAACGCGGAAAATTCTGCACAGGGTAATCTGGTGTTGACCCAACAACAATATCGTCTAGGTGGTGTGAGTTATCTTTCGCTGTTAAACGCACAGCAACAATATCAAACTACTCGAATTGCACGCATTCAAGCTCAGGCAGCGCGTTACACTGATACAGCTGCATTATTTCAAGCTTTAGGTGGAGGATGGTGGAATAATTCTTGGTGTATAAAGGAATGTTTATATGAAGCCTAGTCAGAATGAAAAAACAGTAACGAGACAAAATGGACGAATGAAAAAAAGAATGACCATTATGTTAATCAGTATGGGTATTTTATTTGGTGGCATTTTGAGCTGGAAAATTTTTTCCAGCATCATGTTAAAGCGTTATCTAACAAGTCAATCTCAAGTTCAGACCGTTTCCGCCATGACAGTACCTGTTTCACCCTGGCAACCTAAACTAAAATCAACAGGAAGTTTGCGGGCAATTAAAGGGGTAAATGTCACCACTGAATTAGCTGGAATGGTACAGAAAATTTATTTTACCCCAGGTGCAGTAGTCAATGAAGGAACCTTATTAGTGCAGCTTAATGCAGACGCTGAAATTGGCCAATTGCAATCATTGCAAGCACAAGCAGCACTGGCTGAAATTACTTATGAGCGTGATAAAGCGCAATATGCAGTCCGTGCAGTTAGCAAACAAACGGTGGATACTGATTTTCAGAATTTAAGAAGTTTGCATGGTCAGGTCGCACAGCAAGCAGCCACCGTTGCGAAGAAAGCTATCAGAGCGCCGTTCACGGGTCGATTAGGTATAAATAACGTGAATCTTGGACAATATCTCAACCCGGGCGATAAAATTGTTACTTTGCAGACATTAGATCCGATTTATGTCGATTTTTACTTCCCGCAACAATCCCTCAGTCAACTTGAAATAGGTCAATCTGTGGAAGTCACGTCGGATTCATATCCTGGCAAAATTTACAAAGGCAAAATCACCACCATAGATCCGGCATTGGATACAACAACCCGTAATGTGGAAGTGGAAGCCACGGTTGCTAACCCAAATTACGAGTTAAATCCCGGCATGTTTGCGTTGGTAGAGGTGAATGTCGGTAAGCAAAAAGCCTATCTCACATTACCACAAACAGTGATTAGCTTTAATTCCTATGGCAATATTGCTTATGTGTTAAAAGAAAAAGGTAAAGATAAGAATGGCAAACCTATCTTAATTGCTCACCAAGTATTTGTGACTACCGGTGAAACACGGGGCGATCAGATAAAAATATTAAGAGGATTAAAGAAAGGCGATATAGTAGTGACAAGTGGTCAATTAAAATTGAAGAATGGAAGTCAGGTGGCGATTAATAACTCGGTTGTTCCTTCAAATAATCCTACACCGAGTACACCCAATGAACATTAAATGTAGTAGTTTGAACAGTGTCTGACACATCCAGTTCAAACTACTACACATTAAAGGATGAGTATGCGGTTTACCGATCTTTATGTACAGCGGCCAGTCTTAGCGACGGTAGTCAGTCTTTTAATATTAGCATTGGGCTTACGTTCCATGGGATCATTGCCGATTCGCCAATATCCATATACTGAGAATGCGGTTATCACTGTCACTACGACTTATACCGGCGCAGATCCTGCGGTGATTGCTGGGTTTATCACCACGCCGTTAGAAAATTCGATCGCTCAGGCAAATGGCATCGATTACATGACATCTACCAGCACGGCGAACACCAGCACTATCTCCATTTATTTGCGGCTTAATTATAGTGCCGCGACAGCGATTGCGGATGTGAATGCCAAGGTCAATGCGGTGCTTAACCAATTGCCTAAAGGGTCACAACTTCCTGTGGTCACTGTCTCAGTTGGGCAAACGATAGATGCCATGTACATGGGATTTTATAGCAATGTGTTGGGGACGAATCAAATCACCGATTACTTAACGCGTGTTGTGCAGCCCAAATTCCAAGCTATCAATGGTGTGCAAATTGCAGAAATTCTCGGCAGCCGGCCTTTTGCCATGCGTGCTTGGTTAGATCCGGTTAAATTAGCAGGCTATGGATTGACAGGCAATGATATTGGGAATGCCTTAGCTAACAATGATTTTATTTCAGCAGTGGGGCGAACTGATGGACAAATGTTTACAGCGAATCTGACTACCAGTACCAATCTCACGTCAGTCAATCAATTTCGTAATATGATCATCAAAGCGCAAAATGGAGCAATCATTCGGCTAGGTGATGTGGGGAAGATCTCACTCGGAGCTACTAATTATGATTCCTCAGTTAGCTTTAATGGTAAAACAGCGGTTTATGTTGGGATTCAAGTCACCCCAACTGCAAATATTCTAACTGTCATAGACGCAGTGAAAAAAGAATTTCCGTCTATCCAGCAACAATTACCCCAAGGTCTAGAAGGTAATATTGTTTACGATACCACTGACTTTGTGAATAGCGCTATTCACGAAGTAGTAAAATCGCTAACAGAAGCGCTATTGATTGTGACCATTGTTATCTTTTTATTTTTGGGTTCTATTCGATCCGTCATTATCCCAGTGATCGCTATTCCCTTGTCATTGATTGGGACGTTTTTCATCATGCTAGTCTTAGGCTATTCAATTAATTTGTTGACCTTGCTTGCTTTGGTGCTCGCCATTGGCTTAGTCGTCGATGATGCGATTATCGTTGTCGAAAATGTTCAACGCCACATGGAGCGCGTGAATTAGCGAATCCAATTATTGCGATTTCGGTGGTGTTGATTGCAGTATATGTTCCTATTGGTTTCATGGGCGGTTTGACTGGTGCTTTATTCACTGAGTTTGCCTTTACCTTAGCAGGAGCAGTGGGGGTATCTGCTATTATTGCTCTTACTCTTTCACCGATGATGTGTTCAAAATTACTTAAATTATCTGAAGGCAATCATAGCTTGATTAAATGGATTGATTATCAATTTGATAAATTGCGACATGGCTATCAACGTGTACTCCATGATTCGCTTGATTATCTTGCTGTGACCGCTGTGTTTGCCATTATTATTTTAACTAGCATTTATTTTTTATACTCTACGTCAAAATCAGAACTTGCGCCACAAGAAGATCAAGGTGTGATTATTTCACAACTCACAGCAGCACCAAACGCAACCCTGGGTCAGACTTATCTTTATTCGAATGAAGTCTTTGAGATTTATAAGCAATTTCCCGAAACATCTCGCGTGTTTCAAATTGATGGTGCCAATGGATTAA
>Ga0206865_1161_pt2 | contig 9929 bp, 2 predicted proteins | sample Alteio_BWOrgCont_39_FD_152628 | JGI IMG/M metagenome (GOLD analysis project Ga0206865, IMG submission 152628) | Enriched cells from forest soil in Barre Woods Harvard Forest LTER site, Petersham, Massachusetts, United States -... | ecosystem: Environmental > Terrestrial > Soil > Temperate forest > O...
CTCATCCACCTGCCAATCCGGGCATCATACATCCGCAGCTTAAAATTGTCATATCCTGTTGCCGGGTCGGTTTCGGCGTAGGCACCCTGGTAGAAATACCTATAAGAGCCGGTAACGGTTTGCTGCGCTACTAAGCCATAGGGATAATAATCGGTGTAGTTGTAAATATTGGCTTGTTTATCAGTCGTTTTAGTATCAGTAAAAACTACCCGTACGCTGCCCACATTGTCGCGTATTTCGTAAACGCAATAAGCGCCGGTAACAAAATAAGTACCCAGCCTGCTGCTGCCATATATTGGTACTTCGCTTAAGGCCGGTGTTGTTCCTTTATAAATGGCCAGGGTATTGCCGCTGGCATCATAAACATAGTAGGTAGTACCGTTGGCATTGGTAACCGTAATCCGGTTGCCGCTTTCGTCGTAAGTATAGCTTTCTACAAGTGAAGCAGGTGTCATGGCGGGGGCGCTAAATATGCCTGTTATCTTCCCGCTTACATCATATTGCAGATAAGTATTAGTCGTTGTAAGATTACCATCTTTATCTTTACCTACTACAACTTGTGTTTTTAGCCGGCCAATTTCGTCATAGGTGTATGTACCGTAAGGTTGTGCATTGGTACTTGCTCCCCCATTGGTAACGCTAGTCAACTGGTTGTTGGTAGCAGGATAATTGTACGTAAAAATATCTGTCGGTGTACCACCATTTTTGTCCGTCCGCTGTAAGCCGGTGATATTTCCGTTGGGGTCATAGGTTATGCCTTTTTCCTGGAAGATACCACTGCTGCTGGGTACAAAAGTGCCGGGGCTGGTCGCGTAGTTTGGCGTACCCCAGGTAGCACCCTTATATTGGTACTTTTCGTCGTAAGAATAAGTATACATATAGGGCGGGTTTGGCGCCCCGGGCTGCGGGGTATTGCTTTGCCAGCTCATGCCCGCTACATTGCCGTTGTAATAGTTTTGGTTATTAGTGGCTACATCGGTAACATTACTGCCTTGTCGCGTATAATCATTTAGAAAATACTCCAGCTGCATCCCAAAGGCATCTTTGGCAAACCCGTTGGTCAGGCCATCCTGCATCGGGTCGTTTGTTGCACTACCCGTTGGGCTGTTAATGGCTTTAAGCCAGCCCTGTGGGGTGTATACATAATCCATTCCCTGCAATTGGCTGCCCAGTTCAACCCGTTTCAGCGGGCCGTGCAGATAATAGTAATAATTGGCCTGCTGGGTCTGCGTGGCGCTGCCGCCAACACTCGTTTTTAGGTTTATAAGCCCTCCATCGGCATCATAAAGGTAGTAGTGGGTAAAACGCTCAGCTGATGTACTTTTTTGGTAATCCACCGTTAAAACATTCCCCATATCGTCATAGGTGTAATCAACTGTCTTGGGGCTTAAACCGTTTACCACCTTCACCAGCCAGCTTACCCGGCCATGGTCATCGTAGTTATAATACGTGGTACTGCTACTAATACCGTTAACTTTGCTGTAAGTATAACTTACCGCTCCCTTTAAAAAACCAGGGTCCTGGGTGTATCCTGTTACCCCGGTTGTTCCAGGTACATCGTAAACAGTATTTATTTGCGATATCTTAGTGCCGCCTGTTAAGCCACCTGTTGGGTCGGTTGCTTTTAAGATGGCCGTATTAGCGGCCAGCGTGGCAAAAGTTCCTGCCGATGTCTGGTACTCACCTGATTCGATAGCACGCCCAAAACTATCATAATTGGTATATGAAAATCGCTCCAGCCCACTACCAAAGTTTGCCGGATTCAGCTGATAAGCATTTTGCGAAAAACGTATTTTCCCATCCAGCCGGTAAATAAATTGCGACGTGCCGCCATCAGGGGAGTTGGTGGAAACTAACCTGCCCTGCAGATCATACTGGTAGGTGGTAGTAAAAGGCGGACTGGCTGGTAGTGTACCCGCATTTTTTATCAGGTTTGTTAATTGTTGTACGCCATTGGGTGCTATGCTGCCAATCAGCTGGCCCAGCTGATTATAATAATTATAACTAATATCCGAATATTTATTGGTGTAGGATACCGTTATGTTGTTGGTGGCGGTCGTTGAGGACGGAGCAATAGCAATTACTTTGTAATAACCTGCTGATAAAGGCGCCGACGGAGCATTTAAATAACTTGTGGTCATGTCCGTCGATGTGCTCATGTTATACAATATAAAGTTACCGCTGCCGCCCGTTATATTAACTACTGATGAAGTTGCCAGTTGAAAATATTGAATGGCGGTGCCTGTGGGTTCCTGGTACTGGGCTTCAGCCTGATCATAAACCGGCACTATTGGGTTTGTTAAAAGTTGGTTAATAACAGATTCTGTAACCGTAAAGGGGGTTAAAGAAGTTATTTGAAACGTGAGATTACCCGCTGCCGGGCCCGTTGCCGTATAAACATAGTTATTCCCAATACCGGTATATGGTGGTATACCGCAGGTGCCACAGGTAATAGTAACTACATCTGACGAAGAGATTGTTAAACTATTAATTTGTAATCCATTGGGATCTTTCAAAGCCGTGAAACTATAGCCCGGGCCAACGTTGGTTAGATTAACTGTATTGGGTACCGATAGCCACGCGCCTGACGAAGCATCGGCGCGGGCCGTCATTAAGCTCATTTTCCCCGAAAGATCCGTAACGGAAAGGACGCTTGTCCCATTCTGATCAGTGGAAACCGACTGAAGTGCCTGGCCTGACATGCTAGCCGGGCTGCTGCCAACTGTGGCCAACGGGAAATACCGGTTTCGTAGCGTCAGGTAATCTGTCAATTCGTTTTGCACCGGGAAGCTGTTGCTGGTTGTTTCGTGCCCTGCACCCATTTTTAGTGTTTCGCCTATGCCAGCATCCCGGTTGGCGGCGCCTGTGCCATCATGATAGAACTCGCTACGGCTATAGGGGAAACCGGTTGAGGCAACCATCGGTTCAATCGTATTTTTGTTGCTGTAATACCAGCCCAGGCTGCCTATCTGGGTATTGTCGACCGGGTCAGGCAAATTTACCTTGGCATATTGATTCGACGAGCTGGTCGGGTCCCCATCAAAATTAAGATAACTGTAGGCTACATTATTATTGGTTACAAAATTACCTTTATAGGCAAATGCTGAATTATAGGTGGGGGCCGCTAATGTGCTTAAAACCGCTCTGCCCTGCAAATCATATATCGTTTGGCTGGCCAGCACGTGCCCCGTTGCTTCGTTTTTGGTTTGCGTTTGCAACGCTTTGCCATTATTATCAAAAAATGCTTTTGAACTGCCTATCTCTTTTCCCCCTTCATCATAACTGAGGGTTTGCACCCAGTTCATATTCAGGTCGGCGGCAGGGTTCGAAGGTGGAGACGGTACCAAAAGTGTGCTGGAGGTGATATACACAGGCCCCCCGGTTATAGTTACTCCCGGATTTAGGGTAATTGAACTTCCGCTCATTATACTCCCCGAACTAATAGGGTACGATGTTTGCCCCGACGCTGGCAGCACCACCGGGCCCGAACTGCTTATACTTATCTGCCCATAGCCCGTCCCGACTGCAAATAGCAGTATGCATTGTAACCAAAGTACTTTTTTGTACAAGCTTGATACCCTAGTGATCTTCATGGTTCAGTTCTCCTGATCGGTATTAATTGAAAGTGATACGTTTTGTCCCATACAGCGATGTTAACCGCCATGATACTACGGAATAGAGCCAAATTTGCTATTGCGTAGTTTTAAACTATAGCAATAGCAAATACACTGTTTAAAAAACCACGGTCCGCAGGTCGTCCGAAGTCGGAGATATTCGGACAGCATTTTGCGTAAACTAAGCACAGCAGAACGTGAATATCCGGACTAACAGGGTAGTCTAATTCCCTTTTATTTTTACGTTTCTATTAACAACCAAATATAAAACCAAAGTAAAAACCCCACTTAAAATATAAGGGACGGTTAAATATTCAAAATTTTCTTTGTCTTTATAAAAAGATAAAATTTTACTAAAAAAACTTATTCTTTCAGCACTTAATGAAGCTACAAAAATCGTAGCTACAAAAAAGGTAATTACGCAAGTTAATACCAAATTAAAAAACAAACTGACTGACGAAAAATAAGTTTTTATAATATAGCCGATCGAAAAAAATGCGGCAAGTAACATTGACGTCCAGAGAAATAAGAAAAACTTAAAAATCCAATGATCTTGACTTTGAAGATTTAAAACTATAAATATTATAACATCTAATGTTACAAATATTATATTATAAAAAACTCTTTTCATTATTTCGGATACATTAAACTCCAACCATATTTTACACGATCTAATCTATTACCAAGATCACCTTGAAAAACTGGTAAATGACCAAACATTGAAGAGCCTAATCCTAACCAACTCAATTTATTATGATCCGCTACCTTTTGCCACTCAAGGATTACTGAAGCGGAGTATTTTTTAAAAATACTTTCAGCAACAACACCTTGTTCTGTCCATAAAGTTCTTGCATCCCAACTTTTAGCAGCATCTCCAGTAAGTGGTGTTGAGGCGTGGTCAATTAATAATTCCTTCAATGGGCTCATTGCGCCATCTATAATGGCTGCATTTAAGTCATAAGCCATCTTTTGAGCTTCCTCAGATAAAAACTTCCTTGATGTATAATCCTGTACTTGTGAAGCATCACTGGCAACAGCAATAGCTGCATCAATCCAGTGAACTTTTTGACCTTCAATATGAGCAAGGTTATCTGCCCATTTATAAAAACCAATTCTTTGATCAAATGTTTGATATTGATCTGAATTCTCGTGTTGTAAATTATATAAATTCGCACTCTTCCAAAGATCCGTGTTACCTAATCTATCAGAAACATGCCAATCACCCGGATCATACAACGGTGTGCCATCCGGCTTTTCTTCAAACCCCCCATCTTTATCAAAGCCCGTTACCGGATCATTACCCATTCCTTCATATGGCGAAGAAAACTGTCCTTCCGGATCCACGCTCATCCACCTGCCAATCCGGGCATCATACATCCGCAGCTTAAAATTGTCATATCCTGTTGCCGGGTCGGTTTCGGCGTAGGCACCCTGGTAGAAATACCTATAAGAGCCGGTAACGGTTTGCTGCGCTACTAAGCCATAGGGATAATAATCGGTGTAGTTGTAAATATTGGCTTGTTTATCAGTCGTTTTAGTATCAGTAAAAACTACCCGTACGCTGCCCACATTGTCGCGTATTTCGTAAACGCAATAAGCGCCGGTAACAAAATAAGTACCCAGCCTGCTGCTGCCATATATTGGTACTTCGCTTAAGGCCGGTGTTGTTCCTTTATAAATGGCCAGGGTATTGCCGCTGGCATCATAAACATAGTAGGTAGTACCGTTGGCATTGGTAACCGTAATCCGGTTGCCGCTTTCGTCGTAAGTATAGCTTTCTACAAGTGAAGCAGGTGTCATGGCGGGGGCGCTAAATATGCCTGTTATCTTCCCGCTTACATCATATTGCAGATAAGTATTAGTCGTTGTAAGATTACCATCTTTATCTTTACCTACTACAACTTGTGTTTTTAGCCGGCCAATTTCGTCATAGGTGTATGTACCGTAAGGTTGTGCATTGGTACTTGCTCCCCCATTGGTAACGCTAGTCAACTGGTTGTTGGTAGCAGGATAATTGTACGTAAAAATATCTGTCGGTGTACCACCATTTTTGTCCGTCCGCTGTAAGCCGGTGATATTTCCGTTGGGGTCATAGGTTATGCCTTTTTCCTGGAAGATACCACTGCTGCTGGGTACAAAAGTGCCGGGGCTGGTCGCGTAGTTTGGCGTACCCCAGGTAGCACCCTTATATTGGTACTTTTCGTCGTAAGAATAAGTATACATATAGGGCGGGTTTGGCGCCCCGGGCTGCGGGGTATTGCTTTGCCAGCTCATGCCCGCTACATTGCCGTTGTAATAGTTTTGGTTATTAGTGGCTACATCGGTAACATTACTGCCTTGTCGCGTATAATCATTTAGAAAATACTCCAGCTGCATCCCAAAGGCATCTTTGGCAAACCCGTTGGTCAGGCCATCCTGCATCGGGTCGTTTGTTGCACTACCCGTTGGGCTGTTAATGGCTTTAAGCCAGCCCTGTGGGGTGTATACATAATCCATTCCCTGCAATTGGCTGCCCAGTTCAACCCGTTTCAGCGGGCCGTGCAGATAATAGTAATAATTGGCCTGCTGGGTCTGCGTGGCGCTGCCGCCAACACTCGTTTTTAGGTTTATAAGCCCTCCATCGGCATCATAAAGGTAGTAGTGGGTAAAACGCTCAGCTGATGTACTTTTTTGGTAATCCACCGTTAAAACATTCCCCATATCGTCATAGGTGTAATCAACTGTCTTGGGGCTTAAACCGTTTACCACCTTCACCAGCCAGCTTACCCGGCCATGGTCATCGTAGTTATAATACGTGGTACTGCTACTAATACCGTTAACTTTGCTGTAAGTATAACTTACCGCTCCCTTTAAAAAACCAGGGTCCTGGGTGTATCCTGTTACCCCGGTTGTTCCAGGTACATCGTAAACAGTATTTATTTGCGATATCTTAGTGCCGCCTGTTAAGCCACCTGTTGGGTCGGTTGCTTTTAAGATGGCCGTATTAGCGGCCAGCGTGGCAAAAGTTCCTGCCGATGTCTGGTACTCACCTGATTCGATAGCACGCCCAAAACTATCATAATTGGTATATGAAAATCGCTCCAGCCCACTACCAAAGTTTGCCGGATTCAGCTGATAAGCATTTTGCGAAAAACGTATTTTCCCATCCAGCCGGTAAATAAATTGCGACGTGCCGCCATCAGGGGAGTTGGTGGAAACTAACCTGCCCTGCAGATCATACTGGTAGGTGGTAGTAAAAGGCGGACTGGCTGGTAGTGTACCCGCATTTTTTATCAGGTTTGTTAATTGTTGTACGCCATTGGGTGCTATGCTGCCAATCAGCTGGCCCAGCTGATTATAATAATTATAACTAATATCCGAATATTTATTGGTGTAGGATACCGTTATGTTGTTGGTGGCGGTCGTTGAGGACGGAGCAATAGCAATTACTTTGTAATAACCTGCTGATAAAGGCGCCGACGGAGCATTTAAATAACTTGTGGTCATGTCCGTCGATGTGCTCATGTTATACAATATAAAGTTACCGCTGCCGCCCGTTATATTAACTACTGATGAAGTTGCCAGTTGAAAATATTGAATGGCGGTGCCTGTGGGTTCCTGGTACTGGGCTTCAGCCTGATCATAAACCGGCACTATTGGGTTTGTTAAAAGTTGGTTAATAACAGATTCTGTAACCGTAAAGGGGGTTAAAGAAGTTATTTGAAACGTGAGATTACCCGCTGCCGGGCCCGTTGCCGTATAAACATAGTTATTCCCAATACCGGTATATGGTGGTATACCGCAGGTGCCACAGGTAATAGTAACTACATCTGACGAAGAGATTGTTAAACTATTAATTTGTAATCCATTGGGATCTTTCAAAGCCGTGAAACTATAGCCCGGGCCAACGTTGGTTAGATTAACTGTATTGGGTACCGATAGCCACGCGCCTGACGAAGCATCGGCGCGGGCCGTCATTAAGCTCATTTTCCCCGAAAGATCCGTAACGGAAAGGACGCTTGTCCCATTCTGATCAGTGGAAACCGACTGAAGTGCCTGGCCTGACATGCTAGCCGGGCTGCTGCCAACTGTGGCCAACGGGAAATACCGGTTTCGTAGCGTCAGGTAATCTGTCAATTCGTTTTGCACCGGGAAGCTGTTGCTGGTTGTTTCGTGCCCTGCACCCATTTTTAGTGTTTCGCCTATGCCAGCATCCCGGTTGGCGGCGCCTGTGCCATCATGATAGAACTCGCTACGGCTATAGGGGAAACCGGTTGAGGCAACCATCGGTTCAATCGTATTTTTGTTGCTGTAATACCAGCCCAGGCTGCCTATCTGGGTATTGTCGACCGGGTCAGGCAAATTTACCTTGGCATATTGATTCGACGAGCTGGTCGGGTCCCCATCAAAATTAAGATAACTGTAGGCTACATTATTATTGGTTACAAAATTACCTTTATAGGCAAATGCTGAATTATAGGTGGGGGCCGCTAATGTGCTTAAAACCGCTCTGCCCTGCAAATCATATATCGTTTGGCTGGCCAGCACGTGCCCCGTTGCTTCGTTTTTGGTTTGCGTTTGCAACGCTTTGCCATTATTATCAAAAAATGCTTTTGAACTGCCTATCTCTTTTCCCCCTTCATCATAACTGAGGGTTTGCACCCAGTTCATATTCAGGTCGGCGGCAGGGTTCGAAGGTGGAGACGGTACCAAAAGTGTGCTGGAGGTGATATACACAGGCCCCCCGGTTATAGTTACTCCCGGATTTAGGGTAATTGAACTTCCGCTCATTATACTCCCCGAACTAATAGGGTACGATGTTTGCCCCGACGCTGGCAGCACCACCGGGCCCGAACTGCTTATGTTCGTCTGTCCATATAGGCTAACTGTGATAAAAAACAGCAATAAAAAGCTGAAAGCGGGTTTTATCATAAAAATTTTATAAAAAATTATTACTGCTTAATCAGTTACCTCTTCCATAATTATACCTTACCCCCTTAATCAAAGGAATGTTGTTTTTGCCTAACACCTCCTTATAGGTTCGCACCAGGCGCCCTATAGCATCGTACTGAAAACGCGTAAATAAGTTGTTATTATCCAAAATATAGGTAAGCTCGCCGGTTGCATTGTCATAAACATATGCCGTGGTTGACGCCTGCTGCGGCTGAAAACGAAAATCGTCAAAATAAAGCGGGCTTGTTGAATTATTTCGGCACCAAACCACCAAATTTCCGGTGTTACCTATCAAATCGGTCGACGGTATCGTAATCTCCAATAAATACCACCCCGCAGCGGTTTTTGTAAACGATAATGGTGGTGCTTTAGTCGAACCGCCATTTACCTGGTAATTTAAAATCGCCAGATTGACATTTGCCGCTGTTGGTTTAACCCAGACAGCCACTGAATAATTTTTTCGTACCGGGCTTAACTTGCTCAACGGCACCGAATATGTAAACCCATTGGTTGTCGCCGGAACTAATAAACTTTTGACACCGGTATGGGAATTCGTTGAATCGGTAACCACAGTACCACCAAATGAGATATTACTACTAAATTTTCCGTTGCTCAACAATGCGTCTTCAGCGCCGGCATAGGCAAGTTCCACATATTGGGCATTACTTCCACTAACCAATACTTTGCTATTGTTATAGCCCATACTGGTTGCAGCATAGTTAGTATTGATATCAGTAGCCTCCAGCGCGGCCGAATAAACATTGTACTGTGTTATTTGCGATGTTTGTGTCCAGGCTGAATTACCGCTGCCGGGTGCAAAATAATCCAAAAAGGCGCCATAGGGCTCAACATTGTCTGGGGTAGTTCCAGGTCCGGAAGGCATCCATTTATAGCTGCCACTCATCCGCCAAACATTGGCCTCTGTAGTATTTGTACCGGTAATCGCCGGAGTTGTGGTTGCAATATTGCCATCAGGGTCCAATACCGGGATAACATTTGACCAGGTTTGCGCCGTGGCAGTAACAACTCCAACCTTCTTATTAGTGGCATCAACTGTAAAAGTATAATTGGAAGCCTGCTGGCTCAGCATTTGCATATGCTGTGTCGCACCCAGATCGTCATCATGCGTTTTTAAGCCCAATGCGGGATATATTAAAGAGGAATATCCACCAGCCGTATAAGCGGGCGTTGCTACACTAAGAAAGCGGTTGCCGTATGAGTCGGTTGTTAGTGTTTGTGTAACAGCGCCTGTATAAAAATCATAGGCCATGTTTGTCTGATCTGTCCGCGTACCATTTTTATAGTCGATTTGGGTTGTACCGGTTTGGATGGCTGGGAAAGTTTCCTTGTTGCTCATAATTAAAAAATAGTCTTGCTGGCTAT
>Ga0206865_1184_pt2 | contig 9868 bp, 12 predicted proteins | sample Alteio_BWOrgCont_39_FD_152628 | JGI IMG/M metagenome (GOLD analysis project Ga0206865, IMG submission 152628) | Enriched cells from forest soil in Barre Woods Harvard Forest LTER site, Petersham, Massachusetts, United States -... | ecosystem: Environmental > Terrestrial > Soil > Temperate forest > O...
GGCCCCGGCGATACCTTTTACAAAATTTTAAAGAAAATATTCCGCAGCAAGTTGTGTCAATGGCTTTTTGCCCGGATACACCCCAATTTGGGTGTGGGAGTTGCCAACTATTGGTCGACCCATAGCCGGATTGCGAACGATAAAAGAGAAAATGCAAAACCCGGCGAGCAGGAATGGCTGGTTATTTTTAGCAACGAACTGATAAAAACACGCCCGTTCGATTACCTCATCTTCGGGCACCGCCATATGCCGCTACAAATACCCTTGACCGACCAAAGCCTGTACGTTAACCTGGGCGAATGGGTATTTAGTAACAGCTACGCCGTTTTTGATGGCGAAAAACTGGAATTGCATTATTTTGAAAAATAGCCCAAGGCAGGACCGACTTCGGACTTGCGGCTAAAGACTTTTGATTTCCAAACTACCAATTCATTTCCCAACTTTCTCAAAAATTTATACCTTACAGCGTGATTAAACTTTATCAGCGTGTTGGTTAAAACTTTTGGCAGTGCAGTTTATGGTATCGAAGCAATTACGATAACCATCGAAGTAAATATTAGTGGCGGCGGCAAACCATTTTATCTGATTGTCGGTCTGCCCGATAACGCCGTGCGCGAATCGATGCAGCGGGTTGAGGCGGCCCTGCAAACCAATGATTTCCGGATGCCGCGGCAAAAAATTATTGTGAATATGGCGCCTGCGGATATCCGCAAAGAGGGCTCAGCCTATGACCTCCCCATTGCGCTGGCAATACTTGCCGGATCGGGCCAGGTAGAAAACGAAAACCTCGAAAAATACATTATCATGGGCGAACTCTCGCTCGATGGCAGTTTGCAGCCCATAAAAGGCGCCTTGCCCATTGCCATACAGGCACGTAAGGAAGGGTTTAAAGGATTTATCCTGCCCAAGCAAAACGCCCGCGAAGCCGCCATAGTTAACGATCTGGAAGTTTACGGTGTAGAAAGCATTAAAGAGGTGGCCGCCTTTTTCAATGGTGACATGCAGCTAACTCGTGAAGTAGTAAATACACGCGAAGAATTTTACAAAAGCCTTACCACCTACGACAGCGACTTTAGCGAAGTGCGCGGACAGGAGAACATTAAACGGGCGCTTGAAATTGCTGCAGCAGGTGGGCATAACGTAATATTAATTGGTCCGCCTGGAGCAGGTAAAACCATGCTCGCCCGCAGACTGCCTTCTATTTTGCCGCCCTTGAGTTTATACGAATCGCTTGAGACCACAAAAATACATTCAGTAGCCGGTAAACTGGCTGCGGCCGATGCGCTGGTGACCACACGGCCATTTCGGTCGCCGCATCATACCATTAGCGACGTGGCCCTGGTAGGCGGCGGCAGCAACCCGCAGCCTGGCGAAATTTCACTGGCCCATAATGGCGTGCTGTTTTTGGATGAACTGCCCGAATTTAAACGAAGCGCGCTGGAAGTAATGCGCCAGCCATTGGAGGAGCGCCGGGTTACCATATCCCGGGCAAAGTTTACAGTAGATTATCCCAGCTCGTTCATGCTGGTGGCCAGCATGAACCCATGCCCATGCGGCTATTTTAACCATCCCGAAAAAGAATGCATCTGCCCGCCCGGAACGGTGCAAAAATATTTAAGTAAAATTTCAGGGCCACTCCTGGATCGGATTGACCTGCATGTGGAAGTTACCCCGGTTAACTTTAATGAACTGGCCAGCGACCGCCTCGCCGAAAAAAGCGAACTCATCCGCGACCGCGTGATAAAGGCCCGCGACATACAAGCCCTCCGTTTCGGCAATAAACCCGACCTGCATGCCAATGCTCAAATGAGCCCCCAAATGGTTCGCGATATTTGTAAAATAAGCGCCGCCGGTCAAACGCTGCTTAAAAAGGCGATGGAAAAACTGGGGTTATCGGCGAGGGCCTATGACCGCATATTAAAAGTTTCGCGCACCATTGCCGATCTTGCGGGTACCGAGGAAATACAATTGGAACATTTGGCTGAGGCGATACATTTCAGGAGTTTGGACAGAGAGGGCTGGGCAGGGTAGGTTGGGTGCAATTCAAATTGTCGGATAACCACCTGGCGTTCCTCTGGAACGCTAACTCCTTGTTCATTTTTATTCTACCCACCAAGCGTCCTTACAGGACGCGAATAATGAGACTTTCGTCCTGGAAGGACGTTTCGTCGGTAGAAAGACCAACATCCATTTATTTCACGTTCCGTAGGAACGTTTGGTATCGGAGCGACAATTTGAAACGCATCCGGTAGGCCTTTTGGGTTGTGATTGACATCGTTTTTTTTTATATTTACCTAAGAGAGTGAGAATTGATTTATGGAAAATAGCCCTGAATTAAAAGCTTTAATAAGAAAAAACGCTCATTTGTTTTGGTATGGCAAAGACAGCGAAAAGGAAAATCTGCCGTTACCGGTAGTCTTGGAATTCTTCATAAACTACGCGGGCAAAGAAACAATCAAGGAGCTCTTTGCTTTAGTGGGAATAAAAACAGCCGCAGAAATTTTTTTTGAGCAACTAAAAACCCAGAAAGACAGAAGCAATTATTTCCCGGAGCTTAGAAATTACTTTACTTTATATCTCAATAAATATGCATCTTGAAATATTGAACAGGCAATACATTTCAGGAGTTTGGACAGAGGGGTAAGCAGGTTAGCATGTTCACAAAATTAGCTATAATGGTATTTATTTTTTCGCTTACCTCCATGTTCGCGGATGGGCAAGCTCGTTTCAAACCAACGTACATAGCTTTTATAGACACATCGAGAGGGCGCGAATTGCTAAAACAATGCTCGGGAGAAATAAATTCATCATCATTTAGTCAACTATCATTCAATGGTGAATGATAGTTGACTAATAACCTCACCAAAACCACCAGGGCCCTTAACTGATCACCCCCAATGTGGTAAACCTGGGAGCCCGGGTGAATTAGCTATAACGGCTTTCGCCAAACCGCGCAATTAAAATCTTAGCATATTATTACAGCGTTATGCTGCTGCCTATTTCCATCAGTTTTAAATCGATGCCGGCTTTTGAAAATTTGGCTTTGGTTTCGTCCTTGTCAATCACAATAACCGGGAAGGTATCATAGTGCATCCCGATAACATGTTTGCAATTGATAAACCCGCAGGCTTTAATGGCATCATCGGCGCCCATGGTATAGTTGTCGCCAATGGGTAAAATGGCCAGGTCGAGGTTTTCATCGGCCAATAATTGCATATCAAGTGTCAGGGCGGTATCGCCTGCAAAATAAATCTTTTTCCCTTCCGAATAAATAACAAAACCGGCCGGGTTGCCGCCATAGGCGCCATCAGGCATCGAGCTGGAATGCAGGGCGTATACCATTTTAACGCGACCGAAGTCGAAATTATAGCCACCGCCAAAATTCATTGCATGTACGTTGGTGATCCCTTTATTGCCCAGCCAGCCGGCAATATCGGCAATACAAATTACCTGTGCACCGCTGTTTTTTTGTATCGCTTCCAGGTCGGCCATGTGATCGCCGTGCCCGTGCGAAAGCAAAATATAATCCGGCTTTAAGGTATTAATATCAATGGCCTTAGCCAGGGCATTGTGCGAAATAAAGGGATCGAACAACAGTTTTTTGCCGCCGGTTTCAATTTCAAAAGAGGCGTGCCCGTAAAAGGTGATTTTCATGGTATATAATATTTTGTTGATTTATAAAATAGAATCACTTAAGCCCGGCCAATCCACAATAAGGCCCCGGAGATTGCGCTTACAAAATTATACATTAAGTGTTCGGGCGACAATATTCGGCAAAGGAAAATTGAGTTTTTTCACGCCAGTGTAAAACCTTAAAACATGCCGCCCAGGCCGCCAAGCATTTCTTTGGTCATAGCAGCCATTTCGCTCTGGCTTACATTGTCGGCCTGTTCCATGGCTTTATTTACGGCAATAACCAGTAACTCCTCCAGTTGCTCGCGGTCGGCATCTTTAAAAAAGGCCTCATCGATGCTTATGGATTGAATAACCTTGTTACCATTGGCGCTCACGTTAATTTTACCGCCTTCGGCAGTGCCGGTTACGGTTATGGCATCCAGCCTTTTTTTTACTTCGCCCGCCTTTTGCTGGGCCTGCATGAGTTTGTCGAACATATTCTTGATGTGCAAATGTGCGGATATGCAAATGTGCGGATATGCAAATGTGCGGATTATTTGATTATCGCCTTAATATTCTCAATTCAAAATCCGAAATCGAACTTCCGTCCCGATAGCTATCGGGATCCGAAATCAGCATCAATCCTCACTCGTATCTCCGTTCCCTTTATAGGCGCTTTTGCGCACTATCGGCATACCGGCGGCAATAAACAGATCGTCAAGTTTTAACAAGCTGCCGTTTGAAAGGTTTGTGAGCAATACGATGGTAATATCATCTTTAATATCCCTCAAATAAATATGCCGGAACCCGTGCCACCAGCCGGTATGATAGATCACCTGCTTGCCCGGCGCTTCAAAGATCCGCCAGCCGTAGCCATAGCTAAAGTGACCGTGTATAAACGGGTTGCGCGGAACATAGGCCGAATCCATAGTGGCTTGTTTTAGCAGCAAACCGGCGCGCAGGGCCCTGTCGTACAGGTAAAGGTCGCCAACGGTGCTGTAAACACCTTTATCGCCAACCGGCCCATCCAAAAAGTTTTGAACAACCGAATAACGCCACTGGCCGCGATCGTGCCCCATCACATCAACCGGTATTTTCTCGTAAACCGCCTTTGAGTACACGGCAGTATGGGTCATCCCTGCGGGGACAAAAATATGTGCCTTCACAAAATCGGCGTAGGACTGCCCGGTTACTTTTTCTACAATGGAGCCAAGCACCATAAAATTAGAGTTGTTGTATAAAAACTTTTTATCGGGTTTGTTAAATCGCGCCGGTTTGTATTGTGCTATCATGGCCATTTCATCTTTATTACTTAGCCCTTTTCGCTCATCGCGATGCTCAGCCTTGTATATTTTATCAGTAAAATATACATAATTCATCATTCCCGAGCGGTGCGTAAGCAACAGCCGGATGGTGACGCCATCATACGGAAAATCAGGAAAAAACTTTTTTACATCGTCATTCAACGAAAGCTTTCCTTGTTCCATCAGCATCATGATAGCGGTGGAGGTAATGGTTTTGGTGACAGAAGCCAGCTCAAACTGCGAATTGATGTTTAGTGTGGTGCGGTGGATATAGTCGGCCCAGCCAATGGCGTTTTCGTAAATTATTTTGCCATGTTTGGCTACCAGCACATTGCCGTTAAACCCACGGGTGCGGTGCAGCATTTGCATCACCTCGTCAATACGCCTGTCGGCGTTTTTGGGGTCGTAAGCCAGCAAGGCTTTTGTATCAAGCGGCTTGGGCTTAACCGCCGCATCGGCCGGATTACCATTTGAATTATTGTTATTTGCCTTAGAAGAGCAGGCAGCCATAAAGAACAGCGAAACACCTAAAAGAACGATAGCTTTGTACACAAATCTCATAAAATAAACCTCACACATTAAACATTGCGAAAATCAGAAATATTACAATAGGGATAAAGTATTGTTTCAAATATTTTTTCTTTTAGTTAATCGCTCTTCATACATTTAAGGATGAAATTTTTTCGGATTAAGATATTGTGCCTCGTGTTTTCCCTGATTTCCTTAGCTGCGCAAGCACAAACAGCAGATGATGCGACCTCATTAATAAAGCAGGCTGTGCAATTAAATAACCAGGGCAAATATGCTGATGCTGTTGATAAATATACCCAGGCGCTAAAGCTGGAGCCGGATAACATGAATGCCAATTATGGTATCGCCTTTTCGCTGTTACAATCGGATAAGGCCAAAGATGGCATCCCCTACCTGGAAAAAGTAATAAAGGCCAATGGTTCGCTCACGGCTTATGCTTATGATTTGCTGGGCAGCATTTACGATAAAAGCCACGAATCGGCAAAAGCAATTGAAGCCTTTAACGCCGGCATTAAAACCGACCCGAAATATCAGCGCCTGTATTACAATCTGAGCCTGGTTTATTTCAGGGATAAAAATTATGACGAAGCCGAAAAATGCGTGATACAATCCATAAAGATTGACCCCAAACATGCCAACAGCCAGCGGATTTATGCTTTGGTATGCTTCCATCAAAACAAACGCGCCAGTGCACTTCTGGGCCTTTGCAGTTTTATTTTATTGGAGCCGGCTACCGCCCGCAGTGCCGAAGCTTATGGCAACATCCAGCATATTTTACAGGGAGGTGTATTAAAACAGGACGCCAACATGCCGGCATTGATGACCGATGCAAACAACATCGCTTTAAATAATGCCATTACCCAACAAACGGGCCTGGCCGATAAAAAACAGTATCCCGCGCCCGCCGATCATTTAACGGCACAATTGACGGCCATCTTTAATGCTATTGGCCCCCTCGCCGACAAACAGGCCGGTAATGACTTTTTTAAAAACTATTATGCTGATTTTTTTTATAAGATGGCACAATCGCCCAATATGAAAGCCTTTGCACATCTCGCCAGTCAAAGTGTACCCGAAAATGCAGAATGGATAAAAAACAATGCCGATCAAATGACTGCCCTGGATAATTGGGTAAAAAATACTGAACGTTCTTTTTAATCGTTTTAAGTTGATTAACAACCTTACCTGAATGAGATGAAAACCTTACCTAAAATCCTTTTAACACTGCTATTATTCGTGGCCCCGTTGGCGGCTCTTTGCCAGGCCGCGTCCGATTCAAAAACGCTGGTAAAACAAGGCGTGGCCCTGCATGATGAGGGGAAATATGACGAAGCGCTTGCTAAATATAACGAGGCCGTAAAAGTTGATTCCACTAATGCTACCGCCTGGTACGAAATGTCGTATACCTTATTTACCATGGGTAAGGGAAAAACAGCGATCCCTTACCTGGAGAAGTGTATCGCGTTGGACCCAGCCGCCGCCGGCGCCTATGACGTTTTGGGCAGTGTGTACGACGATGACGGACAAATGGATAAGGCAATTGAAACATATCTTCGAGGGATAAAAATAAACCCGGATTATCAACGGCTGCATTACAATATCGCCATTACTTATTACCGCAAAAGCATGTTTGCCGAATCGGAAAGATATGCCATCAATGCCATAAAACTCGACCCAAAACATGCCAGCAGTCAGCGCGTTTACGCCATGACGACGTACAAGGAAAACAAACGGGGCTGTTCGCTATTGGCCTGGTGCAGCTTCCTGATGCTGGAGCCGCAATCAAAGCGATCAGCAGAGGCCTTTAAATACGTCGAAGCAATTTTAAATTATGGCATCAAAAAAACCGGCGAAAAGAAAATAGACATTACTATTTCAACTCAGGACTTGGATTCCGGCAACCTGTTGATGCCAATGGCGGTTGCGACCGCTACCGATGACAAAAAAGACCTTGCGGCTGTAGATTCGCTGGAGCTTAGGTTAACCGCGGTTTTTAAGATAGCAGGCAGTATCACGGGTGAAAAAACTGATCCCTTTGTTTCAAATTATTTCGGGAAGTATTTTGTTGCACTTGCCGCTACCGATAATATGCCCGCATTTGCCCGCCTGGTAAGCCTCACCGCCTATAAAGATGATAACCTGAAATGGTTTAAAGATAACGACGGCAAATTGACAGCTTTAAGCAACTGGATAGCCAATACAAAAAGGGACTTTTAGTAATTTTATTTTTATTCCTCAAAATGACATGAAATATATCGCCTTCCTTTTTTTGATCACCTGGTTTTATCCGGCCCTGGGACAAAGCAGCCAAAATAGGATAGAAAAACGCCATGCCGAAAAGGCGTGCGAAATGATTTCGCGCTTACCCGAAGTCATCAAAGCGGATAATTATTGTAAAAAGTTATCAAAAGGTAAAAGACACCTGGTTACATTTATTGGTGGGGATCCAGACGCTGATGACCACTCCTTTTTAATAAAAGTCGCTGAGGATAATGGCGGTGCTTATCATGCGTGGTTCCTTTTTACTTATAACCCCAAAACACAAAAAATTTGGTTTTATGATCCGGTGAAAGACGAATATATCTCCTTACAAAAATGGAGAAAGAACTACAGGGCCTATATGTAATGATTGAATCTTGAAATTTTTGAACGGTTTTATTTAAAAATGTTAAGCAAAAGAGCGTTTTAGTAAGTCTGATATTTTTAACGGTTTGCGGCCTATAAAAAAGGAATCAACATCATGGATAAAAAACAACTTCCGGAATTTGCACTGTTAACCGTTTTTGTGTTATCGGGCGTTTGCACGCTGGCAAAGGTTCCCCATGCCCACAGTTTGGCACTGCTTAGCGGCGGGTTGCTAAGCATGTTATATTTTTACGGATCGTATTGGTTGTTTAAACAGGCTGATGTATCGGCAATAACCAGGGTGGTGGCAGGTTTTTCGTACGCCATGGTCATCATTTCCTGCCTGTTTTGTTTAATGCACTGGCAATTCTGGAAAGTATTTATGGGGGTTGCCTGCGTTGGTTTGGCCGTAACTGCCGGGCTATCTTTGTCTAAGTACAAGTCGGCCGCTCACCTGGCCCATTTGTGCCGGTGTATTTTATTCCTCATCATTCTTTCATTGTTATACAGTTACAGGCATTTTCACATTTAAAGCCAGGTTTCGCATATGAAATATCCCGCGTTGGTACTGTTGTTTTTTGTAATTAATCCGGCTAATGATTAGTTGCTCCGACTGCTGTTAGTTAGATGAAATGGGTAGATAAGCATCTACAGTATATCAATGATTTGTATTGAGGGGTTTGGTAATGGATATGGCTTTCTAAGCCACTTTGCTTTTTTCGAAGTATGCCATCACTTCATTATAAATTTCTGCATCATCGCCCTCAACAAACGCAAGTGCTATACGCAGATGCCTGGCGCGGTCGGTATCGCATTTGTATGTAACGTATAATACCGAGGATGTTTTGCCACTTTTCATCTCTATTTTCTCTATATCTTCCCATTTTATAACTACGTTCTTAACGTAGGAGGTAATGCCGGTTTCGTCAATTTCAAAGGCTATTTTGTCCTGTAATGCGGGGATTAACTGTTTGACAATTATGTACACGGCTATAAGGAGGAAGCACAAATCGAACAACAAGAATAACAACCAACTAGTTGTATCATTCTGATTTATAAACTTGATTAAGTTAGGAATCGACATAGCGAATATCCCCAAAAGCGAAATGGTAAACAGCGAACTGCTAATTTTGCTATACCGAAACGATATTTTTTTCATTTCGACAATAATAAGCATAATAACGATTTGTTGATTAAATGCCTGGTGGTAAAACATTCGCCCAAAATCCGAAATCAACCCCTAACTTTAGATCTGTTTAATCATTAAAACCTACACAACCCAGGATCTATGAAAACGCTTCGCAACACGGTCATCACCTTACTTCTTTTATCTTCCCTATCTGCCTTCGCTCAAAAAAATGCAATTGATACCGGCAAAATAAGTTTTGTAAAAAACCAGTACGCGCTGATCAATCATGGCTTAAAATCCTATAGAAAAATAATAAAGGAAGATACTACCGAATCAACCGAGGGAAATGAAATAGCATTGTTTTATAAAGGAGACACGATTGAAAAGATAAGTGCAGTTTATTACGGCGAGACCGGCAAATCATCACAGGAGTATTATTTTTTCAACAAAAAAATGATCTTTTATTATTTTGAAGAAGACAGGTATGATGTGCCCATATACGTCAACAATGGAGCGGTTAAAATAAAATCAAAAAAAGAAAAAAGGTATTATTTCAGTGATGGTAAAATATTTTCAGTGATCCTTTATCCCAAACAGCCGGTGTTGCCGACAGAATTCATGAAATTGTCGGTTGAAACAGAAAAGGAAGCCAACAGGTTATTGC
>Ga0206865_1280_pt1 | contig 9719 bp, 11 predicted proteins | sample Alteio_BWOrgCont_39_FD_152628 | JGI IMG/M metagenome (GOLD analysis project Ga0206865, IMG submission 152628) | Enriched cells from forest soil in Barre Woods Harvard Forest LTER site, Petersham, Massachusetts, United States -... | ecosystem: Environmental > Terrestrial > Soil > Temperate forest > O...
TCATGGCAACTGCAATTTTATTGGCGTCGAAGGGGGTTACGGTGCCATTGCGGCGAACAACTTTAATTAGGCCGGGGGCGGTTTGAGCAATGTCATATTGGGTTGAATGGGTCTTGTGAGGGGTTATTTGGGTATCCATATTCACTTTCTCCACATAGCTAAGTTATTCATTGGTATTTTAGACAGGCTTGTGGTTGTGAGGTATAAAAACCACAATATGTAGTTGTTTTTCTGCATTAGGTAACAAGATAAAGTATCTTGCGTGAGAGTGCAAGCGAATAAAATTATCTAACTGCTGACGGAGTTTTTTATTTCAGCAATTCTAGGTGAAGTGCAGCATGTCCTCATTATCTTGCGACTAGCGCCATGGATGAGCGCGGGATGGTACATGGATGTACCATTGGAGCAAGATAAGGATGACATGCTGCACTTCACCGAGAATTGCTGTTTTTATTTGACAGCAGATGAGTCCGCTCATAAAATGCGCGCATGTCTGAAAAATTCATACCTGAACATATAGATCCATTCCGCTATGCTGAGCAAAGACTTAGCCTGGAAGGCCTATTAAAGATAGCGGATATGCAGCGGTTAAATGCCAATGTTATTGCTAACGATGATACGGTTTCTGCTCATCTCCAATTTGGAATAGATGAGCAAGATGTTACCTTTCTGACCGGACATCTGGAAACAAAGTTAACGCTACAATGCCAACGTTGTATGGAGCTGTTCATTTATGAAATAATATCTGACTTTGCCTTGGGTGTGGTGAATACCTTAGACGAAGCAAATGCATTGCCGGAGCTATATGAGCCAGCATTAGCAAAAGAGGGTAATTTGGCGTTAAGAGAGCTGATCGAAGATGAGATCATCTTGAATTTGCCCATTATCCCTAGACACGAGCCTGAGGAATGTAAGGTCAAGTTACCTTTAGCAGACTCAGGTTGGGAACAGGGTAAAGGCGAAAGTCCTTTCCGTGTGTTACAATCACTAAAGCATAAGCAAAAATAGGGCTTGTTGATGTACTGCTCCCTCAGCAATTCTGCGCTTCACCGAGAATTGTTGTTGCTCCCTTGTTAAAACAAGCAGCGAGCATCATATCAGCAGATCCTAACGTTAAGTTCATTGATCAGATTTAAAGTGGGGAGTATATAGAATGGCCGTTCAAAAAAGTCGTGTCACTCGTTCAAGACGTGGTATGCGTCGTGCGCATGATGGCTTAACTAAGTCAACATTATCCATTGATGCAGCAACTGGTGAAACCCATCGCCGTCATCATATTAGCCCAGAAGGTTACTATAAAGGTCGTCAAGTCATTGATAAATCAGCGAAAGTGGAAGATGAAAGCGACGAAGAATAAGAATAATAATTCGCTTAAATCTTTAATCAAAAGAAGCAAGCTTGAATGACAGCGATAGCAATCGATGCAATGGGAGGTGATTTTGGGCCTCCTGTTACCGTTCCTGCTTCTCTAGAGGTTCTGGCTCGTTATCCAAGTTTAACTCTCATTTTAGTGGGTGAGTCGGCTCTTTTAGAGCAAAGCCTGCAGGGCCATACCTACGATACAAAACGCCTTATCATCCAGCATGCTTCTCAGCAAGTATACATGGATGAGCCTCCATCACTCGCTTTGCGAACTAAAAAAGATTCATCGATGCGAGTGGCTATAAATCTAGTGAAAGAAGCTAAGGCTGAGGCCTGTGTGAGTGCGGGTAATACAGGTGCATTGATGGCAACAGCCCGATTTGTACTTAAAACATTACCGGGTGTAGATCGTCCTGCCATTATTTCAACGTTTCCTACCATCAAGCCAAATAAAAATGTACGTATACTAGACTTAGGGGCAAACGTCGATACTAGCGCAGAAACGCTAGTTCAATTTGCTGTGATGGGATCTGTATTAGCATCAGCAGTGGATAATGTCGAAACGCCTAAGGTTTACTTGTTGAATATTGGTGAAGAAGAAATTAAAGGGAATGAGCAAGTCAAACAAACTGCACAGTTATTATCTAATGCTAAGTTTATTAATTATGCCGGTTATATTGAAGGCGATGCTCTTTATGAAGGGGAAGCGGATGTGATTGTTTGTGATGGTTTTGTCGGTAATGTTGCACTCAAAACCACAGAAGGGGTAGCTAGGTTTATTAACCGCTTAATGAAAGAAGCATTTATGCGAAATACGTGGACTAAGTTGGTTGGATTATTGGTCAAACCCGTTTTAAAATCGTTCATCAAGCGGATTGATCCCGGCTGCTATAATGGTGCAACATTTATCGGCTTACAAGGAACCGTGATTAAAAGCCATGGCAGTGCGAATGTGATGGCATTTGCTAGGGCAATTGAAGAAGCTATCATAGGGGTTGAGAAAAATATTCCCGAACAGATTCGAAACCAAGTTGAACAATTATTAAAACTCAGTGGTTCCCGCTGATCTTATCTTCACTTATAAAGTGAGTAATTTCTTTATGATATATTCAAAGATTCTTGGTACCGGTAGCTATCTACCAGAAAAAGTGTTAACCAATTTTGATCTTGAAAAAATGGTCGATACAACTAACGACTGGATTGTAGAACGTACTGGAATTTGTCAGCGTCACATAGCCGCTGAAAATGAAAATGCAGTCACGATGGCAGAGAGAGCAGGTAATGTCGCGTTGGCAGCAGCTGGTCTTAAACCAGCCGATATCGGTATGATTATTGTGAGCTCGACAACGCCTCATATGGTTTTCCCAAGCACAGCTTGTTTATTACAGGAACGATATAGCATTGCTGGTTGTCCAGCTTTTGATTTAAATGCGACCGCTTGCGCTGGTTTTATGTACGGACTCAGTATCGCAGATCAATATATTCGAACTGGCGCCATCAAAAATGCACTGGTCATCGGTAGTGAAGTCATGTCACGGGTTGTGGATTGGAACGATCGCTCTACCTGTGTTTTATTTGGCGATGGTGCAGGAGCAGTAGTGCTAGGCGCAAGTAAAGAACCTGGTATTTTATCTACGCATTTACACGCAGATGGCACCCACAAAGATGTTTTGTATCTTTCTTTAGGCTCAGGTAAATCGCCTAATCTTGAATCAGTCAAAATGATGGGTAACCAACTCTTTAAATTGGCGGTTAATACATTGGGTGGTCTTTTTGATGAAACATTAGCTGCTAATAGCATGGAAAAATCAGATGTGGACTGGCTTGTCCCGCATCAAGCCAATATGCGTATTATAGAGGCCATGGCTAAAAAGCTAAATTTACCAATGAACAGAGTTGCCATTACGCTAGATAAACAAGGTAATACCTCTAGTGCTTCCATTCCATTAGCATTAGATGAAGCAGTGCGTGATGGACGCATAAAGCATGGTCAAATATTAATGATGGAAGGATTTGGTGGGGGCTTGGCATGGGGCTCTGCTTTGGTTAAGTATTAAATGAGGAAATTTTTATAACGCTATGATAAATAATAAATTAGCTATAGTTTTTCCAGGTCAAGGTTCACAATCGGTTGGCATGTTAGCCGACGTTGCTGCTCAATTTAATGAAGTGCAACAAATATTTACAATGGCTTCAACCGTATTAGGTTATGACTTATGGCAATTAGTCCAAAATGGTCCAGCAGAAAAACTGGATGAAACCGTATATACACAACCTGCTTTGTTAGCTGCTTCCTATGCTATTTGGCGTATTCTCCAATCACGAAGCTCACTTTATCCTACTGTGCTTGCAGGTCATAGCTTAGGTGAATATACAGCTTTAGTATGTGCTAATGCGCTTACATTTGAAGATGCAATTAAGATAGTTGCTGCTCGCGGTCAATATATGCAAGCAGCAGCGGTAGCGGGTGTAGGTGCTATGGCTGCCATCATTGGATTAGATGAATCTACTATTGCGATAATTTGTAAACAAGCAGTCAATGCACCTGAAGAGGTATTGTCACCGGCCAATTTTAATAGCATAGGCCAAGTGGTAATTGCAGGGCACAAGGCAGCGGTGGAACGTGCAATGATATTAGCGAAACAGCATGGAGCCAAATTGACGATCGCCATCCCTGTGAGTGTACCGTCACATTGCAAGCTTATGCAGCCTGCAGCTCAACGCTTAGAAAGCTTACTAGCGACAATATCGTTACAGGTACCTAGCATTCCTGTTATGAATAATGTTGATGTTTTACCTTATCAATCTGCTGATGCTATTCGTGATGGTCTTGTCAGACAATTATCTATGCCAGTTCGTTGGGTTGAAATTATTCAACACTTTGCGCAAGAAGGAATCACACACATTATAGAATGTGGTCCTGGCAAAGTATTAACTGGATTGAATAAACGTATTGATAAACATCTTCAATTAATGACCACAACTGATGCAGCCAGCTTAGAAACATTATTGAAGTGAGGGTTTAGTGTTTATGCCTCAAAATAACTTACTGCGAGACAAAGTAGCTTTAATCACCGGCGCAAGTCGTGGGATAGGAAACAGCATTGCTCTGGCCTTAGGGCACGAAGGAGCACTTGTTATTGGGACAGCCACAACGCAAGAAGGGGCTGATCGTATTACTCAAGCATTGCAAAGTCAAAATTTGGCAGGCTGTGGCTTATTATTAAATGTTAATTCGCAAGATTCAGTGAGTGAGCTAATTGCCACTATCAAAGAGCGTTATAGCCCAGTAAATATTCTAGTCAATAATGCTGCGATTACTCAGGATAATCTTTTTCTTCGTATGAAAGATGATGAATGGCTACAGGTGCTAGAGACAGATCTAAATTCCATTTTTCGTCTTAGCAAAGCCTGTATTAGAGACATGATAAAAGCCAGATGGGGACGGATTATCAATATTGGATCTGTTGTTGGCTCAATGGGTAATCCCGGGCAAGTGAATTATTGTGCAGCAAAAGCAGGTGTGATTGGGTTTAGCAAAGCGCTAGCATTGGAAGTGGGCTCCCGTAATATTACTATTAACACGGTGGCGCCAGGATTTATTTCAACCGATATGACAAATGCGCTGACTGAAGAACAACGGGATGCCATTTTTCAGAAGATTCCCATGCAACGCTTAGGAACAGTGGAAGACATTGCAGCAGCAGTGGTATTTCTAGCCTCTAAAGGTGCTAGCTATATTACTGGTCAAACGTTGCATGTGAATGGTGGGATGTATATGAATTAGCAGATATTCTTGCTGAGCTCATTGAGAAGTACTGGAGAGAACATCTTGCAACTTGATGATTTTCGAATAAACTAACACAACTTTATTGTATTTACTTAAGAGAGGATAGGTCTATCATGATCATGAAAGCTAACGAGATCGAAACGCGAGTTAAAAAAATCGTTGTTGAGCAATTAGGTGTTAAGGAAGACGAAGTTACAAACGATGCTTCCTTTGTTGACGATTTAGGCGCAGATTCATTAGATACAGTTGAGTTGGTGATGGCACTTGAAGAAGAATTTGAGACTGAAATTCCGGATGAAGATGCGGAAAAAATTATCACCATTAAAGACGCAGTTAACTACATTGTTGACCGCATGGAAAAAGAAACAAAAGCTGGCTAATTAAGCCAGGTTTGTTGAGTATTGAACGCTAACCCGCTGTTTTTACAAATAAAATAAGCGAGTCGAGTTAACAGCTGATTAAAGTAAGAGATTAGCGTTAATGTCAACAGACCCCAATCTTGTTAATTTCTGAGAGGGTTTCTGCTTGAATAAACGGCGTGTTGTAATAACAGGCATGGGGATGATTACGCCCCTTGGCTTTGATGTAGAAAGCACATGGCAAGCAATTATTTCAGGTAAAAGTGGGGTAGCACGTATTGATCATTTCGATGCTTCAGACTTGAGCTGTCAGATTTGCAGTCGTGTAAAAAATTTTGATGCTACGTTTTATATGCCAGAGAAAGAAGCTAGAAAACGCGATTACTTTATCCAATATGGAATGGCCGCAGCGATGCAGGCCATTCAAGATTCCGGTCTGCAAGTCACTGAAGCGAATGCACATCGTATAGGTCTTGCAGTGGGTTCAGGAATTGGCGGCTTACCGAGTATTGAGAGACATCATACTACACTACTAGAATCAGGCCCACGTCGAATTTCTCCTTTCTTTATTCCCGGTGCTTTAATTAATATGGTGGCGGGAAATCTCTCGATTCAATACGGAATGAAGGGTCCTAATATAGCCTTAGTATCGGCTTGTACCACGGGTACACATAACATCGGTCTCGCTGCACGTAGCATTGCCTATGGTGATGCTGATGTCATGATTGCGGGTGCTGCTGAAATGGCAACCACCAAGCTAGGCATTGCGGGTTTTGCTGCGATGCGAGCACTTTCTACACGTAATGATGAACCTGAAAAAGCCAGTCGTCCTTGGGATAAAGAAAGAGATGGTTTCGTGCTGGGAGATGGTGCCGGTATATTGGTGTTGGAAAGTTATGAACATGCGAAAGCACGCGGGGCAAAAATCTATGCTGAATTGATTGGATTCGGCATGAGTGCAGATGCATATCACATGACTTCGCCTGACCCTGAAGGTAAAGGCGGTGCATCTTCGATGAATGCGGCATTAGCCGATGCAGGTATCACGCCTGAGGCTGTCCAATATATTAATGCTCATGGTACGTCAACCCCTGCAGGGGATGAACTTGAAATTATGGGAATTAAACGCAGTTTTAGCGAGCATGCTTATAAACTAGCGGTCAGTTCAACAAAATCCATGACAGGCCATTTGTTAGGTGCTGCGGGCGCAGTAGAAGCTATTTTTAGTATTCTTGCTATTCGTGATCAAATTGCGCCACCAACCATTAATTTAGACAATCCGAGTGAAGGGTGTGATTTAAATCTTGTTCCCCATCAAGCACAAGCAATGGCGATTAATGTCTCATTAACCAATTCATTTGGATTTGGTGGCACAAATGGGACATTAATATTCAAGAAGGTATGACGCAAATGTGCACCAGTTAGCTTGCTCCAATGGTACATCCATGTACCATCCCGCGCTCATCCATGGCGCTAGTCGCAAGATAATGATGACATTCTGTACTTCACCGAGAATTGCTGTCGCTGAATAGTTACATTTGCTTTATCACCGCTGCTACAGCTACAATCGCTTTTATCTTTATTTATTAATATACGCATATGAAAAAAACACATTTTTACGCTATTAGCGTGCTTTGCTTCCTGGTGTGTTGTTTTGTAAGTGTATGGCTCTATTTTTTATTTACACCAGTAATTTTGCAACAAGAAGGTTACATTTATTATTTGCGGCCAGGGACATTGAAAAAAACCATGGTGGCAGAGTTAACGCAGCAAGGAATTATCTCTCGTCCTTTCTTATTTTCTTTCTTTATCTATCCACAAAGAAGTGCTACGTTAAAAACTGGAGAATATCTTTTTCCTAAGGGTTCAACACCTTATTCGATTTGGAAGCAAATCACCAATGGAACAGGACTTTATTATCATCCTTTTCCAATCATTCCTGGTTGGTCGTTTAGCCAATTGCGTAACGCGTTATCACAAGCTCAGGGATTACGTCATTCCACTGCAACACTTAACAATAATCAAATCATGGAACGCTTAGGTTATGCTAAGCTTGGGCCAGAAGGAGAATTTTTTCCTGACACTTATTATTACACCAGAGGAATTTCTGATTTAATCATTTTAAAGCGTGCTTTTGATCTGATGCAAAACAAATTAATTAAAGCTTGGCAAAATCGAGCTTCTAAGCTTCCCTATAAAAATGCATATGAAGCATTAATTGCTGCTTCTTTGATAGAGAAAGAAGCTTATCTAAATTCAGAGCGTACGGTTATTTCCGGTGTCTTGGTCAATCGTTTGCGGCAAAATATGTTGCTGCAATTTGACCCAACAGTTATTTATGGATTGGGAGAACGTTATGATGGCAAAATCCATAAAGAGAATTTGCTTGATAATAATCCCTATAATACTTACATACATAAAGGGTTACCACCAACACCAATCGCAATACCAAGCAAAGAGTCAATTGAAGCTGCTATGCATCCACAGCAAAACGATTATTTGTATTTTGTTGCCAAAGGAGATGGGAGCCATCAGTTTTCTAAAACGTTAACAGAACACAATGCAGCGGTTTTTATGGAGAAAAAATGATGGCACGAGGAAAATTAATTAGCATTGAAGGAACGGAAGGTGCGGGGAAAAGTACGGCTCTTCAGTTTATAAAGCAATATTTAACTAAAGCCAATATTGATGTTGTTTGGACACGTGAGCCGGGCGGTTCTAAAATGGCAGAAGAAATACGACACTTGGTGCTGCATCCTAGTGATGAAGAAATTGCTCCTGAAGCTGAATTATTATTAATGTTTGCCGCACGTGCACAACATATGAAACAAAACATTTTACCCGCGTTAAATGCAGGTAAATGGGTAGCAACGGATCGTTTTATTGATGCCAGTTATGCTTATCAGGGTGGTGGTAGAGGCATTGATACGAATTTCATTGCTATGCTTGATAAATGGATTGTAGGTTCTTACTATCCTGATCTGACACTATTACTCGATATTGCTCCTGAAGTAGGATTTGAACGTGCCGAAAAGCGTGGGACAGAAAAAGATCGTATCGAACAAGAAAAAATTGATTTTTTTGCTCGCGTACGTGATGTTTATTTAACTAGGGCAAAACAAGATCCACAACGAGTAAAAATGATAGATGCTAGCGTCCCTCTTTTTGCTGTTGAAAATCAAATACGCGAAGTATTGGATGTATTCCTCAGTGATTCCCGCGAGAGAAAATAATGACGAGATTCCCTTGGCAAACGCAACAGTGGCAACAGTTTTGGCGTGCTAAGCAAGAGCATCGGTTGCCCCATGCCTTATTATTTATTGGGATACCTGGGACAGGTAAAACGCAGTTTACAGATAATTTAGTGCGTGCGTTATTATGTAAAGAAATCGTTGCTGAAGCTGTCTGCAATCAATGTCATGCTTGTCGATTAATAGCAAGTAAAGTACATCCAAATGTGTTATGGGTGGAACCTGAAAAAGAAGGCCAAGCAATTAAAATTGATCAAATTCGTAGCGTAGGTGATTTTATTTATCAAACTTCCCTACAAGGCGAACATCGTATTGTTATCATTAATCCAGCTAATCAAATGAATGCAAATGCAGCCAATGCATTGCTTAAAATGCTGGAAGAGCCGCCATCAGGTGTCATCATGATATTAATCAGTGATCAGTCGGCGCGTTTACCGGCTACTATATTGAGTCGCTGCCAACGTCTGGTGTTTCCACCGCCGCCGCTTTCACAAGCATTGCCTTGGCTACAAGCAGAACTGCAAGCGATAGCAAATAAAGAAGTAGTAGATCCCGAACTTTTATTACGGCTTACTCATGGCGCGCCATTAGCTGCGGTTCAATGGCTGAAAGCGGGTATTCTCTCTGCGCGTTTTACTTTATATCAAAATTTATCTGCATTAACCCAACAACAAGCAGATCCAATGCAAATGGCTGAGAATTCGTCAGAGATGGACATACTCCATTTTCTTGATTTCATGCTGATCTGGGAGTTAGATTTGTTGCGTTTAAAATTGGGTGCAAGGGTCAACGATATTATCAATATCGATTTTGCACAGCACCTCATAGAATTAGTAAAACATAAATCTGATACGACATTCCTTACTCATTTGCAGCGATTACGCGCACAAGTTTGCATGGGGATTAATATGAATAAACAACTGCTCATAGAGAGTGTATTGATACAATATGTAGAAA
>Ga0206865_1310_pt1 | contig 9572 bp, 9 predicted proteins | sample Alteio_BWOrgCont_39_FD_152628 | JGI IMG/M metagenome (GOLD analysis project Ga0206865, IMG submission 152628) | Enriched cells from forest soil in Barre Woods Harvard Forest LTER site, Petersham, Massachusetts, United States -... | ecosystem: Environmental > Terrestrial > Soil > Temperate forest > O...
GCGCCAGCATGTATGCCACAAAAAATGCGATCAGCGAAGCAATTCCCAGCCAGATCGATCCGGTTGTGAAGATTCGGACTCCCGAGTGAAGCAGTTCAGACGGAGGCCAGAAGGCGAATTCTCCTATATGCTTCATCCCTTTGCCCAATAGGACGTTCCCCATCGGGCCGGCGATGACCATCACCGCAATCAGCAAGTAGGTTTTCAGATGAAGAGCTTTGTGCGGGGTCATCGGCTTCTTGCAGCACCGATCCCGGCAGCAGATGCAGATTGTTTGTGCAGGCCGCGCCTTGAAAGATTCGCCACCATCTCTCAAAGATAATACCCCGTCATTCACCCGCCTTCGTGCGAGCCATTCATCGGAAGCATTTCATTTTGAACGACCACTTCATTACAATCTGGGAATGCGACTCTTTTTTGATCAGTTGCGTCAAACTGGAGTATCTTAAGCAAAATCATTGATGTGGCTTTTCCTTGCTGACTCCGAGCTTCCGCCGCGCTCACTCGGCAAGTACCGTGAAGTTTCGAGAGGGGTAGAATCGCTTGTGCGGCATCGTTGGATTCACAACAAAATCCTGGGCTCCTGAGCATGAACGAATCCAGAGTGCGACGGATACCCTTTTCCATCGCGGACCAGATCAACAAGGAGTCTATCGATCGAGGGCCTGCTCTCTCGGAGCAACCCGTCTGAAGATTGTTGACCTCGCCTCCGGCGATCAGCCCATTTTTTCTGAGGATCGCGAATCTGTGATTGTGTTCAACGGCGAAATTTACAATCACCTCGCGATCCGACGTGAGCTCGAATCGCTAGGTCGCCGCTTTCAGACTCACTGCGATACAGAAACCGTTCTGCAGGCATTTCTTGAATGGGATACCGACTGTTTTGCGCGATTGCGAGGCATGTTCGCTCTGGCGATCTGGAGCAACGCCGAACAGCGGCTCATACTGGCTCGGGACCGGCTCGGTATCAAGCCGCTTTATATCGCGGAACGAGGGGATGAACTTTACTTTGCATCGGAACTGAAGGGCATCCTTATCCATCCCGAAATCGAACGCCAGCTGAGCCTTGAGGGGTTGGACTGTTACCTCTCGATGAACTATGTCCCGTGTCCCTGGACGCTTATTGAGGGAGTGGAGAAGCTGCCGCCGGGCCGATGGTTGGAATGGCGGAACGGCCGGACTACCCAGCATACCTACTGGCGCATTCCCAGCGTTGCACCTCGACCAGTGTCCTTCGAAGACGCAAAGTCTGAACTTGATTTCCTTCTCGACCAGGCCGTTCGCGAGCACCTTATGTCGGACGTACCGTTGGGCGTCTGGCTCAGCGGAGGAGTGGATTCGTCGACCATCCTGCACTACGCAGCCCAGGCGTCAAGTACACGCCTTCGGACCTTTTCAATCTCTTTTAGTGGCCGCAGTTTCGACGAAACCCCCTATATCCGGCAGGTAGTAAACCATTACGGGACCGATCACGAGCAGTTGAATCTCAGCCCCGATGAAGATCTGGAAGGCGCCATCGAAAACTTTGCGTATTACTCCGATGAGCCGAGTGCAGATTCAGGAGCTTTGCCCGTATGGTTTCTCTCCAAGTTGTGCAAGACGCGTACGACTGTTGCCTTTAGCGGAGAAGGAGCCGATGAGATCTTCGGGGGCTATCTCACGTACCGTGCCAACCGCATTGCCGCCCAACTCAGGCGGATGCCAAAAGGAGCGCTCCGGGTCGCGCTTCGCAGCCTGAACCTGTGGCCTCCTTCGGATGAGAAAATCAGCGTGGAATACAAGTTGAAGCGTCTGCTCGAGGGAACTCTCATGTCGCCGGAGCGGGCCCACGTCTACTGGAACGGAACCTTTTCTGAGGCGGAAAAAGCGTCTCTTCTACGTGTTACGCTACCGGGCACTTTGATGAGCATTCTTACATCTTTCGAGGGAACGCTTCCCGGCGACGGAGTAGCGCCGTTTCTAGAATTCGACCAAAGATACTATCTCCCGGATGACATCCTAGTGAAGTCCGATCGCATGAGCATGGCGCATGCTGTCGAAGTTCGCCCTCCCTTCCTGGATCACCGTATCGTGGAATTTGCCTCGACTCTGCCGACTGATTTCAAGATTCGCGGTGCGCGCCAAAAATACCTGCTCAAGGAGTTGATGAAGGCGCGACTGCCGGCCTCCATTGTGCAGCGTAAGAAGATTGGTTTCGATATCCCGGCACATGATTGGTTGCGCGGGACTTTGCGCACGATGATGATGGAAACCTTGACCGCAGCGGAAGAAGAACACTCCGACTTGTTCTGCTTTGAAACGATCCGAAACTACATGCAACTTCACTTGAGCAAGCGTATAAACATCGGTTATCACTTATGGGGTTTGGTCATTCTGTTTCTCTGGATGAAACGATGGAATATTCAGTCAGCACCGTCTCTGACATTCAGGAAACAGGCGCTCGCAGTCGAACTATAGGCGGCCGCCAGGCGCTTCTGGTTCTTGGGCTCTTCGCGGCTGCCGCTTATCTGGGCTGCATTCTCTCTCCGCCGTCGCTGATGGATGACGTGGATGCAGTACAGGCGCAGATCGCCCGGAATATGCTCAGTTCCGGCGATTGGGTCACTGCGCGCCTGGACGGAGTGGCCTATCTCGAAAAGCCTCCTCTCATCTACTGGATGATTGCCGCTTGCTACAAAGTTTTTGGGGTGCATGACTGGGTGGCTCGCATCCCGGTCGCGCTCTCTTCCATCGCTCTGTGCTGGCTCACCGCCGCATTTGGAGCCTGGGCTTTCGGAAGGCGAGCGGGCTTCTACGCGGGCCTGTCTATGGCGACTTGCGGTGGGCTCTGGCTATTCACGCGCATTTTGATTCCGGATGTCACGCTGACCTTCACCATCGCACTCGGAATGTGGGCGTTTCTTCGTGTCCTTGACCCTGAGGAGCAGCATCCGCGAGTGTGGGCGGCCACGCTTGCCGCGGCGCTAGGCGCCGGTTTGCTTTTGAAAAGCCTGATCGGGATCGTTTTTCCGATTGGCGCGGCTGCGATCTACCTCCTGTGTGCCCGCCAGATCTTCTCGCTTCGCGTTTGGAAGCGCCTTCATCCATTCAGCGGGCTGGCCATTATCCTGCTGATTGCCGCACCTTGGCATATCCTGGCGACGCTTCGAAATCCGCCTTATTTCTCTTTCACAATGAGGAGCGTTCCTGGGGAATACCATGGCTTCTTCTGGTTTTTCTTCTTCAATGAGCAACTGCTGCGATTCCTTAATCTTCGTTATCCACGCGACTACAACACCGTGCCGCGCCTCTATTTCTGGCTGCTCAACTTGGCCTGGCTATTTCCCTGGAGCGTTTACCTGCCTGCAGCTGTGAAGCTCGGATATCGGTCGATCGACCGGGCAGGAAAGACCAGGCTCCTGGCACTGTGCTGGGCAGGCTTCGTTCTTGTCTTCTTCACATTTTCCACGACGCAAGAGTACTATTCGATGCCTTGCTATCCGGCCTTCGCACTCCTGATTGGCTCGGCGATAGCGACGAATGGTCGAATGATCCGGGGAGGAACGCGAGTTCTGACCGTGATGTGCGCCTGTGCAGTCATCACGGCCGTGGCGATCCTGGTAGCTGTCCGGCACATGCCGACCCCCGGTGACATTTCCCAAGCCCTGAGCTCGCACCCGGCCGCCTATAAGCTCTCCCTTGGACATATGGAGGATCTGACGATCAATTCGTTCGCCTACCTGCGTCTTCCGCTTGTTCTGGCTGCGGTCGCGTTCCTCGTTGGAACCATTGGCACGCTGCGTCCTGCTCGAAGGTATACCTACCTCGCAATCGCAACTATGATGGTGTTCTTTTTTCAGGCGGCGCGCCTCGCGATGGTCAGGTTTGATCCGTATCTTTCTTCTAGGCCCCTGGTGGAGGTGCTGGAGCGATCGCCGCAGGGCGGTCTGATTGTGAATCATCACTACTATTGGTTTTCTTCCGTATTCTTTTATACGGACAGAACCGCGTTGCTCCTGAATGGAAGGTTCAACAATCTGGTCTATGGTTCGTACGCGCCGAACGCGCCAGACGTCTTTCTTAGTGACGGTCAGTTCAAGGATCTCTGGCTCAAACCGGAAAGGTACTACATATTCAGCAAAGCATCTGCGGTTCCTGATTTAGAGGCAGTAGTAGGCAAGTGGCGAATAAATACCGTCGAAGAGAGTGGTGGCAAGGTTCTGCTCACGAACCATCCACTTGTACCGGCTGGGAGCTTTTGAAGTTTTCTGATTATGAGAAAACGAACTTGTGTGTCAGACTGTCGTATTTGACCGGCTTATTCCTGGTGTATCAAGGCTTCGAAGGATACGACACATGTATGTGATTTGGAGGAAACATGCGAATTGCCGTGATCTGCTTAGGGGTATTTGTGGTTGGCCAGACGAATCCTCGAACGACGGAGCGGGCTTAGTTTGCGACAGCTGATTCTCTTTGCCCTGATCGTCGTCGCAGGCACTGGAGGCGAACTCTGCGTCTCGCGGGCCATGAAAGTTGTTGGCGAGGCCAGGAGTTTCCGGCCGCGTGACATTTTGGCCCTGATCCTGAGAGCCTTGCGCGTGCCGTGGATGTGGGTCGGGGTCGGAATGATGGCCACGGCGTTCTTTGCTTTGCTGGGCGCTCTCTCCATCTTCAATGTAAGCTTCGTAGTGCCTGTAACGGCATTGAGCTACGTCGCCGGCGCCTTTGGCGGTGTAACCTTCCTCGGCGAGCGAGTGAACCGTCAACGCTGGCTTGGTGTCCTGTTAGTTGCCATTGGGGTCACACTGGTATGCTTGGGCAACCATTGACGGTTGACCGGGGCCGCGATGACTGACCTTGGCAAGTTCACCAGGCAACGCCAGATCTTTGGCGATATCCTCCATCTCGTCATCGATACGTTTCGCGCCAATCGCGCCCGCTTCCTCCTCACGTCTGTCGGCATGGTACTGGGCACTGGATCACTGATCTGGGTCGTGACGATCGGTCTTACCGGCCAAACGTATGTTCTCAATTTGATTCAGAACGTCGGCACGAATCTGATCTGGGCGGAGTATTCCGGCCTGGCTGACCCCGCGGTGGGGGCAGAAAGCGACTTTCTGACGGTGAGGGACATGGAAGCAGCGCAACGGGAGGTGCCTGGAATCGTGTCTGCCACTCCCGTTGTAAATCTCCAGGTGCCATTTGCAACAGGCTCCGCGGGAGAAATTTCCCTGCTGGTGCTGGGTGTCTACCCCCAATACGAGCAGATTCGCCGTTTACAAATACTTTCCGGGAGGTTCTTCGATGAGCAGGACACCGCGCTCGCCAGCAAAGCCGCCGTCGTGACCGAGGAGTTTGCGTTGGCCCAGTACGGCAGTGTCAATGACGCCCTGGGACAGACCCTAACTATTTCGGGAATTCCGTTCAAGGTTATCGGAACATTTACGGAGCGAACGAACACTTACGGTCAGTCCGAAATCACAGACTATACGATACTCATTCCTTATCAGGTCGCCCGTTACTTTAAGGGCAGTGACGCCATCAATCAGATCTACTTTTCCACTTCAGACATGAGCACCGTCCCGCAGGCCACAGCGGACATTTTGCGTGTCATTAAGTCCAGGCATAGACCGGAAGCGGTTTACGACGTGGGCAATCTCGCGCAAGTCCTGGGCGTCGCGCAAAAGACGGTGATTGCTCTGAATATCATTCTGCTCTTGTTTTCTACTGTCACCTTACTGGTCGGCGGCACCGGCATCATGAACATCATGCTGGCCACGGTGGCTTCCCGAATACAAGAGATCGGAATTCGGAAAGCTTTGGGAGCGACACGAGGCGAGATTCGACTTCAATTCCTTATGGAATCTACTCTGATCTCGTTGGCAGGTGGAATCCTCGGCACGATTCTTGGCTTCATTGTGCCATTCACGATTCATGTGTTCAGTGGTGTCGACCTACAATTTTCGTGGCTTTCGGCGATGGTTGCTCTTCTGGTCTCTGGGGCGATCGGCATTGCGTTCGGAACGGCTCCCGCAACGCGTGCCGCTCAATTGGATCCGGTTGTCTGTTTGAGATCCGAATTTTGACGGCCGAGCTGCATTCCTGAGGATGAGCCTGGGCCGGAAAGTCCACGGCGCCACAGTGCAGAGCTTTGACCTCGGTCCAAAAGAACAGAAGCCGGTTGCGGCACTCCCTCGCGATTCAGTCAATTCGCTGGTCGCATGATGCCGTAGGTCGCGGAAGCTCAACACCGTATCCTGCAGCCTTCGCAGGCTTCATGTTGGCGATTGCAGGCCACGCTTCGGATCAGATGGTGAGTACTACTCCGACGTCCCGTCGGGAGCTCAGACGGTTCGCCACAGCTATTTCGATCTCGCGAAGCAAATCACCACATGCTCCGGTTGATATCTCTTGCCTCGGGCGATTCCAGGCTCCTCTCGCCCCAGTTTCCTCTGTTCTCGAACTGCCCCAAATTTTGCCGGCCGCTCTGCTTTCCTGAGGTCCATCGTTTCTCCCTGCAATTGTCAAAATAAGCGCTTAATTTTGCCTTGACGGATGAATTATCACCAAGCTATGATCCGTTCGCGCAACGCAGCATACTTAAAGCGATACTACACTTGGCGCGTTGTTTGGCTCATAAATGTGCCGATCAACGAACCGGGTGCGCGTGCAATTTTAAGCGCCCAATTCTTAACCGCGTCCCGGTCTATCGATTTACGGCTTTATCACCAAAGACGTTTCAAACTACGAAACTCGAGGTCAACTATGAAAACGAAGATCCCCCTCTTCCGGCCGTGGCAAGGCAACACCGGCCGCGGGCTGGAGCGGCAACAGCGATCAGTACGGACGGACGCTGTGGAGCACGACCGCCTTCCCGCACTTTCTGGACATGATCCAGCACATTCATGCGAATGGCCAGAAGGTTGGGATCTACCTCTTACCCGGCATCGGCTCAGGAGTTGTGTCAGCTAATTTGCCTATCCTCGGCACGCCATATCACACGCAGGACATCGTGGCCCAGCCCCTCACCGTTGGCAACGATTCGGTTACCGGTACAAGATCGACTTCACCAAGCCCGGCGCCCAGGAGTACATCAACTCCATCATCGACCTGTATGCTTCCTGGGGCATCGACTTCATCAAGATGGATTCGGTCACTCCAGGCTCGTATAACGACAATCTCAACATCGACAACATCTCAGACGTGCAGGCAATGCGTAAAGCCATTGCGCCGAGCGGCCATCCTATCTGGCTTACTCTTTCCTGGGCATTAGACGAAGATTATCTCAGCGCAACAGAATAGTCATGCGCGCCGCATTGAAGGCGATGTGGAATGCGAGGGTGATTGTCCGAACCTGACGGAATGGCAACGCGTACTGCTGCGCTTCTACGATCTGATCGGCTGGGAAAATGCGTCCGGCACAAGACTCGGCTGGAACGATCTCGACTCGCTCGAGGTGGGCAATGGCTCCATTGACGGCATCACCGATACCGAACAGCAAACTGCGATGACTCTCTGGGCCATGGCCAATGCTCCCATGTACCTGGGCGGCGACCTGACCAAACTAATCAGTTATGGCAGGCAACTGCTTTTCAACGATGAAGTTCTAGCGGTGGATCAGTCCGGACATCCGGCGAAGCAGGTCAATGGAGGTCACACTCCGGTCTGTGTTTCCGACCTTGGCAATGGCGCCTACTATGTTGCCTTGTTCAATCTCAATGCATTCCCCACAAAAGTCGGAGCCCGCCTGTTCAGGGTGGCCGCAGTCGGTCATGTTTCTGCGCCTCTGTCGCAGGCTTACGGAGCGCAGACCGCGACACTATATGGAGGAAGCCAGGTTTCGCAATGCTCCACCTGCGCCAGCGGCTATAAGCTTACGTATCTCGGAATCGGTGCAGCGAACTACGCGGTCTTCACTGTAAGCGTTAAAAACCCGGCGTGTATCGCCTGGAAGTACACAGCATGACGAACGGAACCCGTTCCTTCATCATTAATGTCAACAGCGGTCCGGACATTACGCTCAACCTGAGCGGGGGCAGTGGCAACCTGCCATTCCCGACGACGATTCCTGTGCTGCTCAATGCCGGAAAGAACATCATTCAATTCGGCAATCCAACCAGTTACCCGCCCGACATTGATCAGATCGTAATCAGTGGCAACGGTCACGAGCCCGAATCCGAAATTTATGGTCTACGAAGCGGAAAACGCTACGCTGAGTGGCTCGGCTAGCGCCGGTTTTTGCGGTAACTGTTCTGGTATTGCTTCGGTCGGTTATCTGGGCGGCCCTCAGAGTACGGTTACCTTCAACAAGGTCAACGTGCCGTTCGCGGGAACCTACTTGATGGAGGTCGATTACATGACGTAGGGGCCGCGATCGTTCTTTATCTCAATCAACGGCAACACTCCAACAGAGCTTGATCTGAATGGATACAGCGTCGGTACACCAACCAGCACGGTTATTCCCGTTCAATTGCAGGCCGGACCCAACCAGATCGAGTTCGGCAATCCGAACAACTTCGCGCCCAACCTGGATTCGATAACAATCGCGCCGCAATTCGCTTTCTGACGCGTTTCGCCTATTGATTCAGGGATAACGAACTTTGGGGTTCTCATTCTTGTTTGTTGATTGGGAACCCACAAGCTCACTCTTATTAAGCACCACCATCACTGGGCCGCAGACTTCACTAACAAAGCCAGCACAGTCGCTAATTCTTCCCCACTCCGAGCGCAGAGCGAATCGTCGCAGCAGCCTGATCGCCCTGAATCTGTGCTCCGGCGGTGTTGAAGTGGACTGAATCCTGGTACAGACCCTGATGCTGTTGCATCAGTTTGTATTGATTGTCCAGCTCGATCCCCCCACGTTTTATCAGGGTTTCCGCGATTGCGTTGCGTTCTTCGATACGTCGGTTCGTCGCACCGTTGGTAGCGTCTGGTCTTACAGGTGTGATGCTTGCCCAGACAAGTGCTCCGTCTTTTGCCACAAGTGAATGAACCGCGTGCAGAACCGATGGGAAGGCTGCTTTGTATTGGGCCTCGGTGTAGCCCCATCCGTGCATGCCATTATTAAAATGCACCACACGAAATCGCACCTTTTCGAGTGCTGCGAATTCCTTTATCTGCCGCGGCAGGCGCAGGTCGCCGATCGACGTAGACGATGCCATTAGATAGACGTTCACAACTCCGGCGAGATCCTTCGTTACCTGCGGGAAATAATTACGTGTGATCGAGTCGCCGAGCAGCAGCACGTTCGGCAATTGAGCGTCGGGATGGAGCGGCCGCACTTCCCACGTCCATTCGATTTCCTCTGGGATCGAGGCCGCTTTCTGCGCGACGGCTAAAAGAGACGTGAAAGTCGCGAGTGCAATCACGAGCGTTGCAGGAAAGATACGGAGTAGCGCCGGGAATATCGGACGAGCCACCCGATTCATAAGTATTTTCATCATGAAGGTTGAGCTCCCAGCACGGGCGGCTGAGCGGCATCGGCGCTATGTTCAATTTGACTGAAGACTTTTGCATCGATCCGTTTACTCTGCCCTCGCTGCAGGTCAATCTTGGTGGTGAGATCACCGTATCGAATCTGGGTCGATCCGCCG